>FUFK010036626.1_pt1 | contig 21561 bp, 16 predicted proteins | sample 1021851 | NCBI WGS metagenome assembly FUFK01 (sample SAMEA51879418, study PRJEB19060) | metagenome
ATCATTGGGTATTGAAACATTAGGGGGAGTTTTTACTCGTTTAATTGATAGAAACACGACCATACCTTCAAAGAAGAGTCAGGTTTTTTCAACCGCAGAAGATAATCAATCTGCTGTTACAATTTCAGTTTTTCAAGGTGAAAGAGAAATGGCNCAGGATAACAAACCATTAGGCCAGTTTAATTTGGAAGGTATAGCTCCTGCTAGAAGAGGGNTACCTCAAATTGAAGTAACNTTTGATATTGATGCTAATGGCATTGTAAATGTTTCTGCAAAAGACAAAGCTACTGGAAAAGAACAAAAAATTACAATTCAGGCATCTGGTGGACTAGATGATAAAGAAATAGAGAAGATGGTTCAAGATGCTGAAGAAAACGCTGAATCTGATAAGAAAAAAAGAGATGATGTCGAAGCTCGAAATCAAGCAGAAGCTTTGGTTAATGGAGCTGAAAAGGCTTTAGAAGACGCTGGCGATAAGGCTGATGATAATTTGAAAAAGCCAGTTCAAGATGCATTATCTGATCTNAAAAAATCTCTTGAAGGTGATGANATNGAGGATATTAAACAAAAATCAGCATCTTTAAGTCAAGTAATGATGAAATTGGGAGAGGCTGCTTATAAAGACTTGCCTGATGATAACAATCAAGAAGCTAGTGAAGATAGTACAAAAACAGATGATGCAGATGTTGTAGACGCTGACTTTGAAGAAGTTGATAATGAGAAAAAAGATAAGTAAGCTCTAAAAAANATTAAATTCGGGATTTAATATGTCAAAACGAGATTATTACGAAGTTTTGGGTGTTAGCCGTAATGCTGATGNAAGTTCAATAAAATCAGCTTACCGNAAGTTAGCTATGAAACACCATCCNGACAAAAANCCNGGTGACAAAAAATCTGAGGCTNTNTTTAAAGAAGCAACTGAAGCTTATGAGATTCTGAAAGATGATGAAAAAAGAGCCGCATATGACCAATTTGGACACTCTGCTTTTGAAGGTGGAGGCAGTTCACAAGGCCAAGGTGGTTTTGGTGGTTTTTCAGGCAATTTTTCTGATATCTTTGATGAGTTTTTTGGCGATGTTATGGGAGGCGGCTCTCAAAGAAAACAGAGCAGAGGAGCAGATTTAAGATATGATTTAGATGTTAGTCTGGAGGAAGCATTTTCTGGCACACAAAAAGAAATCCCCGTAACTACTGCTAGTAAATGTGATAGTTGCCAGGGTTCCGGTTCTTCAAAAGGTGGAAGAGTAAATAACTGTTCGACCTGTGGTGGTAGAGGTAGGGTTCGAGTTCAACAAGGATTTTTTGCTGTTGAAAGAGAATGCAGTTCGTGTAATGGAGAGGGTCAAATTATTTCAGACCCATGTAAAAGTTGTCGTGGAACTGGTGTTTTAAACAAAACAAAAAAATTGTCTGTAAATGTTCCACCAGGTGTTGATAACGGAACTAGAATAAGACTTTCAGGAGAAGGCGAAGTGGAGATTTAAAGAGTGATGGTTCTGGTGATTTATATATATTTGTACAAGTAAGATTGCATAATATTTTCACTAGGGAAGGTAAAGACATCTATTGCCAAGTGCCAATTGATATGGCAAGCGCAGCATTAGGTGGAAATTTTGAAGTTCCAACAATTGACGGTGGAAAGTTAAAAATTAATTATGATGCTGGAACTCAGTCTGGAAAAAGATTTAGGCTTAGGGGTAAGGGAATGCCTGGATTAAGGGGTACATCTAGGGGTGACGCNTATGTTGAAACACTTGTTGAAACACCTGTAAATTTAACTAAAAGGCAAAAAGAGCTTTTAAAAGAATTTTCAGCTGATGGAAATTCAAGAGGTCCCCAAACAGATAGCTTTTCTGAAAAATTAAAAAGATTCTGGAATGGCAATTAATAAACATCTTACCTTTTTTCAACTTTTCATTATAGTAATAATTTATGTCTAAAAAAACTGTAAAAATATCTATCGCAGGTTCTGCTGGCAGAATGGGCAAAATGCTCGTCAATGTTGTAGATCAGCATGTTGAATGTGAATTAGTTGCTGCAACTTGCCACCCTTCCGAAGTAGACGTTATTGGTAAAGATGCTGGTTTGATTTCAGGAATAAATAAAAACAATATCTTTATCTCTGATAATCCAAAAGAACTACTTAAGGGTGAAGTTATTATTGATTTTACAACCCCAGAATCAACAGTGCATAACTCTAATTTAGCTGCAGAAAATAAAATTGGGTTGGTTATTGGAACAACAGGTTTAAGCAAAGAGCAGGAAAATATAATTGAAAAAAATTCTCAATTATCACCAATTATTTACTCATCCAATATGAGTGTTGGTGTTAATTTGCTTTTTTCTCTAATCGATAAAGCTGTAAGATCAATCGACAACAATTGGGATATAGAAGTGTTGGAAATGCATCACAGGCATAAAGTTGATGCACCATCAGGAACAGCTTTAAGTATGGGTAAGGTTGCTGCAGCTTCAAGNGAATATCAATTCGAAAAGATTAAAAAGCTTTCTAGAGAGGGTAAAGTTGGCCAAAGATCAAATGAAGAAATTGGCTTTGCCACTTTGAGAGGTGGATCAGTTGTAGGAGATCATACTATGATACTTGCACATGAGGATGAAAGAATAGAATTAACACATAAAGCAACAAATAGAAAAATTTATGCGAATGGAGCAGTAAAAGCAGCAATCTGGTGTTCAGATAAACAAAAGGGTTTATTTAGCATGAAACAAGTACTTGGATTATGATTTATATAGTTTAATCTTTCTCAAGTTTACTTCTAATAAACATTTTTTTATTGATAGAGATCCATTATAGTCTCTTTTTCGCATATCGTAAAAAATTAACTTGTTTGAATTCTCATTAAAAAACAAATCTAAAACACATTTATCAAAACGGTATTGATATGTTAGTATTTTTCCATGTTTTCTTGTATAGTCATTTTCACCAAAGAATAACTTCATATTAGTTAAATTTAAAGAACCTATAGTTTCAACTGTTATAAGTTCAATAACTTCGAATGTCTTTTTAGTAAAAACTGAGTTCCTATATATACTACTTTTTTCCTTTAATGATAAATTGTAACGAACCTCATCAATATCAAAATTAACCTTATACATAGGTTTGATGAATATCTTTGACTTATTAATGTTGTTTTTAATTTCAGCTAATTTTGAGTTCAAAGAATATTTACTATTAAGCTTTTGTTTTAAACTAGACATATTGATGTAAGGCTTAAAAACATTTCTNAGCTCTTNNTTTCTATTTGATATAGAGTTTTTGGNTTTAACNATTATCACTTTAGTGGCTAATTGGTTTTCTTGATTTTTAGGAGGTAAATTACTCTGATTATATAAATTAATTTGTTCTAATTCTTGACAACCAGATATAAATAAAAGAACAGTTGATAAAAAAAATAAATTTGTTATTTGTATTTTCAAAGTAAAAACCTAAAATTTATATTTTTTAAACATAAAATTTCAAAATTATAAAGGGAAAAAAGTGTCAATAAACTCTATAGATGTAACAGCAATCGGAAATGCTATCGTTGACGTGCTTGCTCAGTGCGACGACGAATTTCTCAACAAGAACAATATTACAAAGTCTTCTATGAACTTAATTGATGAAGAACGCTCAAAATTTCTTTTTGATAATATTAATTCGCCTAAGGTCATTTCTGGAGGCTCTGCTGCCAACACAGCTGTTGGGCTTGCATCTTTAGGATCAACTGCAGCTTTTATTGGAAAAGTAAAGAATGATGAATTAGGTAACACATTTAAGAAAGATATAGAAGAAGTTGGGGTTTCGTTTGATACTCCATTAAATGAAAATGGTCCCAGGACAGCATCATCTACAATCTTAATAACACCAGATGCTGAAAGATCTATGAATACTTTTCTTGGAGCATGTGTAAACCTTGATGCCCAAGACATTGATGAAAACTTAATAAAAAAAAGCAAATTGGTTTACCTTGAAGGCTATTTATTTGACCCACCTCAAGCAAAAGAAGCTTTTAGAAAGGCTGCTAAAGTTGCGAAGGACGAAAATAATTTAGTAGCAATAACTCTGTCTGACAGTTTTTGCGTTGAGCGTCATAGAGATGACTTTATTACATTTATAAAAAACTTTGCAGATATTTTATTTTGTAATGAAGATGAAATTAAAAGTTTATATGAATGCGATTTAGAGAGTGCTAAACACAAAGTTGAAGAAATGGGAAAAGAAACTGTTATTACATTGGGATCAAATGGATCAACAGTATTCAGAAATAATGAATGGACTAATGTTGAAGCTTATAAACCAAAAGCTGTTATTGACACGACAGGTGCAGGTGACCTTTTTGCTGCAGGGTATCTTCATGGAACATGTTTAAATTTAGATGCAGAGAATTGTAGTAAAATTGGTTCAATTGTGGCTAGTGAGATAATATCCCATGTTGGCCCGAGACCAACACAAAGTTTAAAAAATTTGATTAAAGATATTTAGTCATTAAAGAGCATCATAAGCGCTGAAGATTGCTGCATTAGTTATTTCGTTGACGCTTGCTCCCATTTGAACTATTTGCATTGGAAACTCACTGCCAAGTAAAATAGGTCCAATTACAGATCCACCACCAAGGTTTTGAAGCAACTTAAAAGATATGTTTGCAGAGTGAAGTCCGGGCATGACCAAAATATTTGCTTCGTCAGTCAGTTTGCAAAAAGGGTAGTTTTTTTTCATTAGCTGAAAGTTGAGAGCAATCTCTACAGACATTTCTCCATCAAATTCAAAGTTGACAGATCTATTTTCAAGAACTCTTACAGCTTCTCGGGCTGATGATGTTGAAGGAAGGGATGGACTACCAAAATTTGCAAAACTAGTAAATGCAACACGAGGTTTATAGCCCAGTTGAGAAACTGAAAAAGCCATNTGNTCAGCTATGTCCGCTAGCTCTTCAGGTTTGGGTCTTTCAATAATATTTGTATCACCAATAAAAACTGTTTTATCACGACTTACAACCATACACATACCAATAATATTTTTATTATCTTTAGAAGAAATCACTCTAGTTATATGATTTAGAGTGTCATTAAATGACCTTGTTAATCCGCTTACAAGACTATCAGCATCACCCATCGCAACCATACATGACCCAAATACATTTCTATCTTGGTTAACCATCCTTTGGCAGTCTCTATATAAATATCCTTTTCTTTGAAGCTTTTTGAACAAAAAATCACTATAAACATTATTTTTTTCAGATAATGCTGCATTATGAATTTCTAAATTAGCAATACCATCGAGCCCTATTTTCTTTGCAGTCTCATTTATATATTTTTCTCTTCCAATTAAAATAGGTTTCCCTAAATTGCTATTTTGAATAATAAGCGCAGATTTAATAGCTCTCTCCTCTTCTCCTTCAGCAAAAACAATTCTTTTTTTAAGGTTAGATACTTTATCAGATACTCTTTGAAGCATGCTTGCTGTTGGGTTTAGCCTTCTCGCCAGCTGTTTTTTATANAGANCTATATTTTTTATTGGATTAGTTGCGACCCCACTATCTATCGCAGCCTTAGCAACAGCTGATGAAACTTCAACAATTAGTCTTGGATCAAATGGAGCGGGTATTATATAATCAACTCCATAAGTTATTTTATCCTGGCCATATGCATTACTTACTTCGTCAGGAACATTTTCTCGTGCCAAATTAGCAATAGCATAAACTGCTGCTTTTTTCATTTCTTCATTTATTGTAGTTGCTCTTACATCTAATGCTCCTCTAAAAATATATGGAAATCCAAGAACATTATTAACTTGATTTGGTAAATCTGATCGCCCAGTCGCAATAATTGCATCTGGGAAAACCTTCCTAACTTCATCAGGCATTATTTCTGGTTCAGGGTTGGCCATAGCAAAAATTATAGGTTGTTTTTTCATATATTTAATTTTACTGGCATTAAGTAAATTTCCTATAGAAAGACCAATAAATGCATCTGCATCGATTAGTGCATCTTCAAGAGTGCGGGAATCTGTTTCAACAGCATGAGCAGATTTCCATTGATTAATATTTTCAGTCCTACCCTTATAAATTACTCCAGTTCTATCTATCAAAATGATGTTTTGATTTGGAACACCTAATGCTTTGAGTAACTCAACACAGGCTATCGAGGCAGCACCAGCACCATTACAAACTATTTTTACTTTTTTTATNTCTCTGTTAGTTAGATGAAATGCATTAATAATTCCTGCAGCAGTTATAATTGCTGTCCCATGTTGATCGTCATGAAAAACTGGGATGTTCATTTTTTCACGAAGCTTTTGTTCAATCAGAAAACAGTCTGGTGCCCTAATATCCTCTAAATTAATTCCACCAAAAGAAGGCTCTAAAACCTGAACGCAATTTATAAATTTATCTACATCAATACTATCAACTTCAAGATCTATTGAATCAATGTCCGCAAATTTTTTAAAAAGTACGGATTTACCTTCCATAACTGGTTTAGACGCAAGAGCACCAATGTTACCTAAACCTAAAACAGCAGTGCCATTAGTGATTACGGCTACTAAATTTCCTTTTGAAGTATATTCATAAGCAAGAGTTGGTTTTTCATGTATCTCTTCACAAGGTATAGCAACACCTGGAGAATATGCGAGTGATAAGTCTCTTTGGCTATTAAGAGTCTTTGTTGCTTGAACCTCTAATTTTCCAGGCTTGTCTTGTTTATGATAGTCAAGAGCTTCCTGACGTTTTATTTTTATGTTTTTATCCATTCAAAGTGCTCCAAACAAAGAAACTTAATTATATTTTTATTAAATTATTAAAATATTAACAGTATCTGTCATAGTCCTGTCATAAATAATACTTTATAACAATTAAATTCATATAAGCACATTATTTAAAATATTTAAATTTAAAGATTTAATGTTGGAAACATGCCTTTTTTCTAATTATTATAAAAATTGCATCGATATAAAAAATTATTACTAGGTAAATAGTTTGCTTGAAAATTACTCCCCAACAGAAAAAAATTAGAAATGATACCTAATTCTAATAGCAATGGGCTAACTCCAATGATGAAGCAGTATCTCGAAATTAAAGAAGAATATTTTGAAGAAATTCTTTTTTACAGAATGGGTGATTTTTATGAAATGTTTTTCAATGATGCAAAAGTAGCCTCTTCTGTACTCGATATAACTCTTACTAAAAGAGGCCAATGGAACAACAATGATATTCCTATGTGTGGAATTCCTTTTCATAGCTCTGAAAGTTATTTGAGTAAGCTAATTAGCAATGGTTATAGAGTTGCTGTATGTGAGCAAATCAATGAAATAGAAAATGATGTCAAAAAAAACAAAGGTCCAATGAAAAGAAAAGTTGTGAGGGTCATAACACCAGGGACAGTTCTTGAAGAAAATTTTTTTGACGACAATCCTAATAATTTTTTATGTTCATGGAATGAGGTAAATGGTCGTCATTCTATTTCATGGGTTGATTTGTCAACTGGAATATTTTGTGTTCAAAAAATTGACATNAACCAGTCAAATGCCTTTGAAACAGCACTTGAGAGACTATCACCCAGAGAGCTAATAATGCCATTAAAAATGAAAGAACAAAAACCGCATTATTTTAGGGGGTGTGTTACTTTTCAGGCTGATAGCCTTTTTCAAAGCGATGCATGTGAAGAAAGACTAAAAAAATTTTATAAAACTAAATCTTTGGACGCATTTGGTGAGTTTAGCAGGTCTTGTATTTCAACAGCAGGAGCCATCTTGGGATATGTGAATTTAACACAAAAAGGGAAACTTCCATTATTAAAAAAAATCAAACAATGGAAAAACATAGACGTTATGGAAATAGATATTTTTTCTAGAAAATCACTAGAGCTACTAAAAACACAATCTGGTGAAAAAAATGGAAGTTTTTTTAATGCTATAAACCAAACACTTACAAGTGGTGGAGCAAGATTGCTTTTAGAGAGATTAAACGGCCCTTCACTAGACAAGTTAGAAATTAATAAAAGGCTTGATACAGTCTCAAATTTTGTATCTGAAAACCTTCTGAGAAAAAAAGTAAGAGATGTACTTAAGTTAATTCCAGACATAGAACGATCTTTAACAAGACTTCAATTTGATCGGGGTGGACCAAGAGATTTAATTTCAATAAAAACAGGCTGTGAGAAAGCATATGAAATATCTAAATTAATATCAGATCATGACTTCACTTTCCCTGAAAAGGAACTTAATGAAATTTCAAGTAATTTAACAATTGATACAAGCTTCATAAAAGAATTGGATTTAGCAATAAGTGAGAGCCCACCNTTATTTGCAAGAGATGGGAATTTCATCAAGAAAGGTTTCTCAAATGAGCTTGATGAGATAAAGCTAATAAGAGACAATTCAAAAGAAAAAATATTATCTCTTCAAGCAAAATATATAAATCAAACTGGTGTTCAATCACTTAAAATAAAATTTAATAATGTTTTAGGTTATCATTTAGAAGTTAGAAAAAATCATGAAACTAAATTACTTGAACAAGAGGAGTTTATTCATAGGCAAGGTACAGCTCAGGCTTCAAGGTTTACAACTGCAGAATTAGTTAGCATTGAATCTAAGTTAACAGATGCTCGATCTAAATCATTAAATATTGAATTAGAAATTTATGAAAGCTTGGTAAAAAACTGCCTTCAGAGATCCGAAAAATTATTGAGCATATTTCAAGGTTTATCATCGTTAGATGTTGCTATTGGTTTTGCAGAATTAGCNNACAAATGGAATTANTCGAGACCAGAAATTTCAAATGAACGCATATTTAATGTTGTTGCTGGAAGACACCCAGTTATAGAGCAAATTTTAAATAAGGAAAAAGATGCAAGTTTTATATCTAACAATTGTAATCTTTCTGATCAAAAAATCTGGCTTATTACAGGTCCAAATATGGGTGGTAAATCAACTTTTCTTAGGCAAAATGCTATAATAAACATAATGGCTCAAATGGGTTCATTTGTTCCCGCAGAAAAGGCAACAATTGGTATCTCAGATAGAATTTTTAGTCGAGTAGGATCTGGTGATGACCTNTCACGTGGTCAGTCAACATTTATGGTTGAGATGATAGAAACGGCCTCAATACTAAATCATGCAACTGAAAAGTCCTTTGTTATACTTGATGAAATTGGAAGAGGAACATCAACATGGGATGGATTATCATTGGCTTGGTCAATTATTGAAAAGCTACATAATGATATAAATTGTAAAACATTATTTGCTACGCACTATCATGAACTAACAACTCTAGAAAGATCACTAAAAAAGCTGAGTTTAAAAACTCTTGAGGCAAAAGAGTATAACGATGAAATAATATTTCTATATAATTTAGTAAATGGTTCTGCAAATAAATCCTATGGATTGGAAGTTGCAAAATTAGCAGGGGTTCCATTTGATGTAATTAAAAGAGCAAAAGATATTTTAAAAAACTTAGAAAGTGATTACAAAATAGATGACAAATTGCCCTTGTTTAACGAAAGAAAAGAAAAAGAAGTAGTAAATAAAATTAGTAAGAAACTTAATGAAATAGTACCTGATAGTATTTCGCCAATTCAAGCNCTTGAAATTCTATATGAATTAAAAANACTTAATAAGAANAATTAAAATNTAGAGATGANNAATGACAATCAAAATNTAAGNTTTTCTAATANACAAAAAAGCAAATGGATTTTTGATTTNNAAAACTNTGAAAANGTNTCAATAAAACTTAATTCTTCATTTATANATAAAANAATTAAGCCTGAAAAAAATCCGATTGCATTAAGAAANANNAANATTTCCNTTTTTAAGGANTTNTTTAATGAAGCCAGGGNAACAATNGAGAACAGTTTCAAGCATAATAATAATGGACTATTTTGTGCAAGAGCTAATTCATCCTTGATGGTTCAAATAATAACCTTGATGTTTAAAACGTTTAAAAATAATTTTAGAAATTTAAACGGGATTTCAATTGTTGCTATAGGAGGTTTTGGACGTTATGAGTTGGCCCCATACAGTGATATAGATTTACTTTTTTTAGTATCATCTAAAAATCATAGCACACAAGACAAGCTTATCAATTTTATCCTTTATTGTTTATGGGATTTGGGTATTAAAGTTGGACACACAACTTGCACAGTTAATCAGGTTATTAAAGACATCGAATATGATTTAACTTTTAAAACAGCAATTTTAGACAAAANATTTATTATTGGCGAGAAACGCCTTTTCAATAATCTAAAAATTAAGTTTAACGCTTTAAGAAAAGATACGATATCACAGTTTGTCAAATTGAAAATTAAAGANCAGTCTCNAAGGCATCATAAAACTGGTGGTTCTAGGTATATGCTTGAACCTAANGTAAAAGAAAGTAAGGGGTGTATAAGAGATCTTAATACAATATATTGGCTCTCAAAATATAAATATGGNTTTGANAGCCTNAATGAATTAAAANTATATGACAAAAAATGGGAAAATTATCTNAGTAAATATTANAATTCATTAAAATATTTAATGACGGTTAGATGTCANTTACATTATCTTTCANGAAGAGATAATAATATTCTTGATATTGCAGCNCAAGAGCAGATAGCTTTTTGTCTAAAATATAGTAATAGAAAAAATATNTCNTCNGTAGAAAGGTTAATGAAAAGATTTTATCTTTCAGCTAAAGATATTGGNAATTTAACAAGAATATTTTGTAATGATAATTTAAGTTTTAATAAAAATACCCTTATAAATTTAAACTATAATAATAAAAGTTATGAACTAAGTAACTTTGAATTAAAAGATAACAAATTAAATTTTACTCTTAATCATCCGAATGAAAAAATAAATCCAAAAGATATATTTAAAATTTTCCAATTTTCGCAAAGTAAAAACTTAGATATACACCCATCAACTTTAGATATAATCATTAGTTCAAAAAATTTGGTTGGAAAAATTGTAAATAAAGATGAGCTTCTTGAAATTTTTACAAGTATACTATTATCTCCAAACCATTCTGAAAAATATTTAAGATTAATGAGTGAAACTGGAGTTTTAGGAAAACTCTTTCCTGATTTTCAAAAAATTACTGGGCTTATGCAATTCAACATGTANCACCACTACACGGTTGACGAGCATACACTACTAGCAATTGGGTATTTGAATAAGCTAGAAAAAGGAGAGTTAATAGAATTGGCACCAATAGCGTCAAGCCTTATTAAAAAAACTCAATCTCGCAAAATTTTATTTTTAGCTGTTTTTCTTCATGATATTGGAAAAGGAAAAAATAAAGACCATACAATTGTAGGAGAGAACATAGCAAATCAAGTTTGCCAAAATTTGAAATTAAAAGATCAAGAAACAGAAACAATCACTTGGTTGGTTAGAAACCATTTATTAATGAGCAAGTATGCTTTTAACTATGATGTATCAGATCCAAAAACAATACTTAATTTCACGAACTTAGTTCAATCTCCAGAAAAGCTAAAATTATTATTAATTATTACTGTTGTGGATATTTTAGCTGTTGGTCCTGGTATTTGGAACAGTTGGAAAGCTGCTTTAATGAGAGATCTATATAAATANTCTGAAGAAGTTTTATATGGCGCTGATGCCTATCAATTAATGGAATTAAACCCTGAAAAATCTAAAATTAAATTAATGGAAGCTCTTGTTGATTGGAAGAGAGAGGATTTTGAGGATTTTGCAAATTTATACCCAGATCAATATTGGTCTTCAGTAGATATAGATACACATATTTGGCTAGCAAAAATTATTTATAAAAAACCTAGGACAAAAAAAATTACAGTAAATTTTAAAACTTTAAAAAAAACAGACTCATTGTTATTAGTTGTTATGGCTCCAGATAACCCAGGTTTGTTTAGTGAAATAGCAGCAGCAATTAGCACTCAGGAGATAAATATAGAAACAGCTAAGATTTTTACAAGAAAAGATGGCATAGCCGCAGATTTTTTTTGGATATCTCCAGGAAATAGATTGGTCTTTAACAAGTCGAAACTTAAAAATCTTGAAAAATTAATTATTGATAATCTTCAAAATAAAACCAACCATGAAAANANTATTNAAAATCTGTGGAAATCTATACCTAAAAGAATCCGTGAGTTAAAATCAACACCTCAAGTATTTATAGACAACTTAGCAAGCAACTCTCAAACAGTTATTGAGATAAATGGAAAAAACAGACCTGGATTGCTTTATAGTCTAACTAAAGAATTAAACTCACTTGGATTACAAATACAGTCTGCATCTGTTTCGTCTTATGGTGATTTGGTCGTAGATGTTTTTTATGTAAAAGATAAATTTGGAATGAAGATAGAAAATAAAGATTTAGAAGAAAACATTAAATTCAATCTCAGAAAAGTTCTCTCTGAAAAAATGTATAACACACTTTAAATCATGAAAAATTCAATACAAAAAGCTTTTATTAGTTTTGGTTTTTGGACAGCTATCAGTAGAGTATTTGGTTTTATAAGAGATATTTTGCTTGCTGCAGCTTTNGGTGCGGGTCCTGTTTCTGATGCTTTTTTTGTAGCTTTTAAATTGCCTAACATGTTCAGAAGGCTTGTTGCCGAAGGAGCTCTTGTGCAGTCATTTATTCCTACTTTTTCTTATGTCGATAAAACTTTTTCAAAATTCAGCTCTCAAGAGTTTTCATCATATGTTCAAAGTATAGTTTTAGTTTTTATATTTTCTTTTTTAGTTTTAGCTGAAATATTTATGGGTTATTTAATAATGGGTTTGGCTCCAGGTTTTATAAGTAATCTTGAAACATTTAATACTGCAAAAGATTTTGCGAGGATTACTATACTGTATTTACCAATGATATCTGTACTCGCAATTTGGGGGGCAGTATTGCAAGCATCTGGTAAATTTATGCCATCAGCATTTTCACCTATTATTTTAAATCTCTCTTTAATATTAGCTTCTGCATTTATTTTGTTTTTTAAATCATCTTTTTACATAATTGCTTTTGCTGTTCCCCTTGCTGGAATATTGCAACTCCTTTTTTTATTTTATTGGCTTTCAAAAGAAAGAAGAGTACCAAAAATAGTATTGCCATCAAAGCAAACTAAATCTTATGGCATATGGCAGAAATTTTTGCCTGCTGCAATGGGTGCCGGCGTTTTACAGATTAATTTACTTGTTGATACAATATTAGCTTCATTAGCCGGTTCTAGTGCAGTTTCATATTTATATTATTCAGATAGAATTGCACAACTTCCTTTGGGAATTATTGGTGTTGCCCTCGGTACTGCTCTCTTACCAAGTTTATCAAAACTAGAAACAGAAAAAAAAGATACACTTGTAAAACATCACTTAGAAAAAAGTTTTGTACTAGGCTGTATTTTCTCAATACCAGCAAGTATTGCTTTCTTGATCATACCTGAAATATTAATTGAGGCAATATTTGCTCGGGGTGCATTTATTGAAAGTCATGTAAAAAATGTTGCTTTAGCATTGACTGCATATGGCCTGGGTGTACCAGCTTTCATTGGCATAAAAGTCTTTCAGTCTTCTTTTTTTGCAATGCGAGACACATCTACTCCTTTTAAAATTTCTTTGTTTTCGGTTGCCTTGAATATTATTTTAAGTGTTGTTTTAATGAGAAACTTTGGTTTTTTNGGGATTGCTCTTGCTACATCAATAACATCATATTTTACTCTTAGTATTTACTATTTTTTATTGATAAAAATTGATAGAATTTCTTTNAATGTACTCAAACAATTTTTAAAGTTAATTTTATTAGGATTANTCTTTGCCTTTGTTTTGTTTCAAATTCCCTCTTTTTTTGTTAAATTAAACATAATTCTATCTTTAATATTAATAATATTTATTTCTGTTTTATTTTGGTTTACTTTAATGATACTTTTTAAATTTATTGATTTTGTATCAATTAAAAAAGCTCTCACATTTTAAAAGTTTTAGGTAAGTTTATGAAAGGAAGAATATTTTCAGGCGTGCAACCCACTGGAAACTTACATTTAGGAAATTATTTAGGCGCCATAAAAAATTGGGTTGAATTACAAAAAGAGTTCGAATGTATTTACTGTGTTGTCGATTTGCATGCGATTACAATACCAAGGACACCAAAAGAAATACATGAAGATACTTTAGAGGTTACTGCAGGATTAATTGCTTCTGGAATAGATCCAAGTAAGTCAGTTTTATTCAATCAGTCACAGGTGCCACACCATTCTGAGTTAGCTTGGATTTTTAATTGTACAGCTAAGTTAGGCTGGTTGAATAGAATGACACAATTTAAAGAGAAAGCAGGAAAAAATAGAGAAAATGCTAGCGTAGGCCTATATGTTTATCCAACTTTAATGGCAGCTGANATTTTAGCTTACAAGGCAACTCATGTACCTGTAGGACAAGATCAAAAACAGCATTTAGAATTAACTAGAGATATAGCATCTGCATTTAATTCTTCATATGTAGAAGAGTTTTTTCCTTTACCTGAACCCCAGATATTCGATACAGCTTCTAGAGTAATGAGTCTTAGAGATGGGTTGTCTAAAATGAGTAAATCAGATGCTTCGGACTACTCTAGAATAAATCTTAGAGACAGCATTGATGAAATTTCTTTNAAATTTAAAAAGGCTAAGTCAGATCCTAACCCGCTGCCTTATTCAGTAAAAGAATTAGAAGATAGGCACGAAGCTAAAAATTTAGTTGGTATTTATTCAGCATTATCAAAAAAAACTGAAACAGAAGTACTTAATGAATTTGGTGGAAAAGGATTTGGTGCTTTTAAACCTGCTTTGGCGGATTTAGCAGTTTCTGTTTTAGAGCCTATAAATCATGATCTTAATAAGCTTTTGGAAGACAAAGGTTATTTAATTGATATATTGAATAAAGGCTCTCAGAAAGCAGCTAAAGTATCAGGTGCTGTTTTGTCAGAAGTTCGCAATTTAGTCGGATTTGTAAGATAATTTTACAAACTTGAATTTTTAACGAAATTACCCCATATTAAGAGTAATAGTTNTTAAATGGAGATCTATTATGTTTATTCAAACAGAAGATACACCAAACCCTCTTACAATAAAATTTTTACCTGGCAAAGAGGTTATGAAGTCAGGTACTGCAGATTTTAGAAAAAAAGAACTTTCTGAAAACTCTCCACTTGCGTCCAGATTGTTTGAAATAGAAGGTGTTGATGGAGTTTTTCTTGGAAGTGACTTCATATCTGTTACAAAGAAAAAAGATGAAGAATGGTTTTCGTTAAAACCATCAATTCTTGGTAAAATAATGGAACACTATGCAAGTGGTGATGAAGTTTTAATACTTAATTCGATAGAAAAAGAAGAAGACAATGCTGATGAAAGTGACACTGTTCAGCAAATCAAAAAGCTTTTAGAGACACGTGTTAGACCTGCAGTAGCTATGGATGGTGGTGATATTCAATTTGAGAGCTTTGAAGATGGAATTGTTACTTTGTTAATGAAGGGCGCATGTTCGGGATGCCCAAGTTCAACAGCCACACTTAAAATGGGAATAGAAAATATGTTAAGACATTACATACCAGAAGTACAAGAAGTCCGTGCGAGTGGAATGTAGAAAAATTAAGAGATCAGTTCATATTTTTTAAGTTATATTTTGAAAAAAAAAAGTAGTAGCTTTAGATTTGATTTAATTTTAATTTTTGTCGTTATTTTATTAGGGCCTGCTACAGGTTTACTCATATCCAAAACAAATATACTTGATAAATACAAGTTTTTAAATTTTCTGAGGCCTGAGGTAAATGTTTTTGAAAAAGGTTATTTTTCAAAAAAACACGAAATAGTATTTAGTTCAACTAAAGCTTTAGATCTCGAAGTTTTACTAAATCAAATAAAACTAAGTTATTTAGAAATTAATAGTTTAGAAGATTTAGCAAACTTCAGGCTGCTAACTTTACCTAAGGACCTCTCAAGTATTGAGCCTGTTTCAAGGAGAAAAAATATTTTTTTGTCATCAATCTTGCCATTGGTTGTGGAAGCAAATCTTAATATATTGGAAGATAGAAAAAAACTATGTAAAGCAATAAAAGTTAACAATTACCAATTAAAAGATGAGATTGCTAAAAAATACTTTATAGACTTATCAAAGATAGAAGAAATTTCAATCGATACAACTCTCAAAAGAATTGTAGATATAGTACCAGTTTCTTTAGTAATGGCTCAAGCTGCAGTTGAAAGTGGTTGGGGAACATCTAGGTTTGCATTAGAGGGGAATGCGCTCTTTGGTCAATGGACCTGGGACAAGTCAAAAGGTATCGAGCCACAGAATGCATCAGACACAAAAGCAGCTGTAAGAAAATTTGAAACTCTTAATGACTCCATCGTTGCTTATATGATTAATTTAAATACGCACAAAGCTTATTCATCTATGAGATCAAAACGAAAAAGAGATTGTGATCAAAACAATCTTATCAGTGGATATGAGCTTGCAAACTGGATGGGAAATTATGCTATTACTCGTGATGAATATATTAAGACTTTAAGGCTGGTAATAAAAAAAAATAAATTAGATTTACTTGATAGCCTAATTTAATAAAAATTGTCTTCCTAACCAATGCCATCTTCTATTTTCACCTGGCATTGTACAATTTACTCTGTGTCTAGGCCTATAAAATTTTTTTTCGGAACGAACTTCAACTCTTCTTCCAATTACAGTNACATTTGCCTCTCCAATTCCACTAATGAAACATTGCAATTGATCTATCTGACTATATTCTTTTTTTAGAGTAAAGCCATAAGAAGGGGGGTTTTCATTTATCACTGGATTTTCCGGATAAATTTCACTTACAATAAAAGGCAAAGTATTCACTGCTTCAACTAGTCTCTCTAGACTGCCATAAGCTTCATTCATTGCAAATCTTGGCAGTTCGTGAAAGCCTAAACTTGGATGAGCTGACCCAGAGTGTTGTCCAAAAGAAGCTTCAAAAGTTTCCTCAGCTACTTTTTTTGCGATCAAATTGTATTCTCCATATGGATAAGCGAATAATATTGGTATTTCATTTAATTCCTGTTTAAACCTATTATTTGAATAATTGATCTCCTTACGAATTTCATCTTCACTTAATCTATGCATATGTGGATGTGATTTAGTTTGACTTCCAATTTCCACCCCATTAGCTCGAAGCTCTCTTAATTGGTCCCAATTCATATAACCATTTAATCCTTGATCTATNGGGTCTGTAGCAACAAAAAGTGTGAATGGATAATTATATTCTTTAAGCAAGGGCCATCCTTCTTTGTAAACAGATATAAATGCATCATCAATAGTTATTGCCACCGTGAATTCTGGCAATTCTTTTCCAGCTTTTATCTCTTTTATGATTTTTGATAGTTGCATTACTTTATATTTTGGGTTTTTTAATTCTTCTAAATGCTCTTTAAACCTATCTAACTGAATGTTTGTTGATGGATAANTAGACTCCCCAAACCTATGATACATAATAATTGATACNGAATCCTTTGCAAAAGCAAAGCAATAAAAAAAAGGAGTAAACAATATACTGAGTAATATTATTATAAATAGATTTGAAGTCTTCATATTGAAATTTGTTATTACTTGAATTATTCTAATCTTTTAATTTTAAATCATAATCATTTCAAGAAAAAGTGACAAANAATCCGACAATTTTAGCTATTGATTCAACGGGCCATTTTTCTTCAGCTGGTNTTTTTGATAAAATTGGAAACGAGTTCTTNCTCACTTCTTATGATTGNAACTTCAAAGATACAAATTCAGAACTTAANAGAAAATCAATNTCATCATTNGTNNGTGGNGTAATAAACCAAAATAAAAAAGAAAAGATTGANATGATAGCAATTACATTAGGTCCAGGTTCTTTTACAAAAATTAGATCATCTTTGTCTTATGCAAAGGGACTTTCTTTGGGCCTTAAAATTCCATTNNTTGGAGTAAATAGTTTTCAAAAATTATTTTATGCCAAAAAAATTATTTATAAACAAAATGCTAATTTGATCTTGGCTTGTGATACATTTAGAAATTCTGTGTTTTATAGTTTTCAAAATCAAAAGGATAAAAACTTTAAAAATAAAATTGAAATTAAAAATCTTGATAATCTTATGAAAATTGATGAAATNTATAACGATAATAATATCTTTATTGTTGGAGATGCGTCCATTAAAGTTTTTCAAGAATTGAAGAATAATGGTTTAAGTGTTAATAAAGCAAAAAAAGCTTGGGATTTATATGATGAGACAGGACTTAAATCATTAGTTAAAATTGCTTTAGAAAATTTTAACAANAATATATTAATATGTGACCCTGTCTACATTTCTGAGCCCATTACTAATAAAAAGAAAAATAAGACTTGAAATTAAAATTTGTAAATATTAACGAAGCACCAATTGANGAAGTAAATCTTTTAGAANAAGAAACATTTCAATATAAGNAAACTTTATCAAAAATAGACAGTGAATTTTTNCTTAAGTTTGAGGGCTTGTCTATGATAAATCAAAATTANATTGGACATATTTATGCCAGTGTTTCCTCTGATCAAGCAGACATAATATCATTTTTAATAAAAAAGAATTTTAGAAGAAAAGGTTTTGGGAGTATTTTATTTAAAAAATTTTTACAAAAACTTTGCAAAAAAGGCATTAAATCTATATTTTTAGAAGTTTCTAAGCAAAATAAAATTGCTCAGAATTTTTATTATAAACACAAATTTCAAAAAGTTGGCTTAAGACCTCAATATTATAAAAATAAACTATCAAGAGAAGATGGATATATTCTTAAAGGATTAACACAAGAAATTATTAATACAGTGAGCTAATTGTTGACAAAAAAACTTTTTATTAAAACCTTTGGCTGCCAAATGAATTTTTATGATTCAGAAAAAATGTCTGACTTATTAATGAATCATGGCTATGCTACAACTGACACACAAGAAGATGCTGATCTAATTATTGTAAATACTTGCCATATTCGTGAGAAGGCGTCAGAAAAGCTTTTTTCTGACCTAGGAAGAATAAAAAAAATCAAGGATAAAAAAAGACTTACAGTTGCAGTAACAGGCTGTGTTGCACAAGCTGAAGGCGAACAAATTAGTGCAAGAGCACCATTTGTTGATTTAATTACTGGACCTCAATCATATCATAGACTGCCTGAAATGTTGAGAAAGATTGCAAATGGTAAAAGCATTTCCCCACTTTTAGAATTTATGCCTAATGAAAAGTTTGATAACTTAGAATATGGTAAGAATAAAAAAGGGCCTACCTCCTTTGTTTCAATTCAAGAAGGTTGTGATAAGTTTTGTACATTCTGTGTAGTTCCCTATACAAGAGGTGCGGAATTTTCCAGATCAATTTCTGAAATAATAGATGAAGTAAATAATCTTNCAGATCATGGTGTGATCGAAGTAACNTTATTAGGACAGAATGTAAATTCGTGGCATGGCGTGGATTACAAGGGCAAAGAAAGAGGTTTAGCATATTTAATAAATGAAATATCAAACATAAAGAAAATTAAAAGAATTAGGTATACTACTTCTCATCCTTTGGATATGGACGAAGAATTAATTTTGGCACATAAAAATCTCAAAAAGTTAATGCCTTATTTACATTTACCAGTTCAATCAGGATCAGATAAGATACTAAATGCTATGAATCGCAAGCATACTGCAAAAGATTATATTAAAATTATTGATAAAATAAGGAAAATTAATCCTGAGATTGCATTATCTGGCGACTTTATAGTTGGTTTTCCCGGTGAAACAGATAAAGACTTTAATGATACAATTAGGCTAATTAAAGAAGTTCAATATGCCCAATCTTACTCTTTTAAGTATAGTGAGAGACCAGGNACACCTGCTTCAGTTCTGGATTTTCAGGTTCCTGAGAATGAAAAGAGAATAAGATTAGAAAAATTACAAGAAATTCTCTTTGAACAGCAAGAAAAATATAATTCTAGTTTTTTGGGAAAGGAAGTTGAGGTTTTAATTGAAAAAACAGGTGGAAGAGATGATCAAATTATGGGACGAAGCCAATATATGCAATCAGTATATATGAACAAAAATTTAGGAAAAATTGGAGAGATTAAAAAAGTAAAAATTTCTTATGCTGGAAAGAATAGCTTGAAAGTTTAATAAATTAAAGAGGTTTGTTTGCAAAAAAAAATTCTAAATGATGAGATGAAATCCAGAATTAATATTGATTTTGATGATACAACTCTGATCCCACAACTTATAGGTGTTAATAATTGCAATCTTCGTGAAATAGAGGGTTATATTAATGTAGAGGTTGATAGCAATGGAAGTATAATAAACCTTTATGGAAAAAGAAAAGATTGTCTTGTTGCAAAGGAAATTATTGAAAAATCTTATATTAAATTGAAAAACTATAAAGCAAATAATGTTGAATTTAATGAATTTTCAATAGATACTGATATNAAAAATGTNATTAGTAAAAAATNAAAAAATTATCCTTTAGATAAAAACATGGATAATCTTACNATAAGCACTTGGAAAAAAAATATTTTACCCAAGACTGATGGACACAAATATTATTTATCTTGTTTAAAAGANAATGATGTTGTTTTTTGCACAGGCCCAGCNGGTACNGGNAAAACNTATTTAGCAGTTGCTAATGCAATTAATTGCTTAAAAGATAGAAAAATAGAAAAAATCATTTTGTCTCGGCCNGCAGTTGAAGCTGGAGAAAAAATTGGTTTTTTGCCTGGGGATATAAAAGAAAAGGTAGACCCCTATTTAAGGCCAATTTATGATGCATTGTANGATATGATGCCATTTGATAAAGTTGATAAAAAAATAATATCTGGTGAAATTGAGATCGCACCATTAGCGTTCATGAGGGGTAGAACTTTAAAAAACTCATACATAATAATTGATGAAGCCCAAAACACTACCAAAGTTCAGATGAAAATGCTTTTAACGAGGTTGGGTGAAGGGTCAAAAATGGTCATTACTGGAGACCTTACACAAGTGGATTTACCAGCAGGACAAATTTCGGGCCTAGGTCATTCGATAAATATTCTTAAAAAAATAAAAGGGATTGAAATTTTAAAATTAGATGTTTCTGATATAGTAAGGCACCCAATAGTTTCAAAAATTATTGATGCATATGAAAAAAATTAACCTTATATCAAACTCAAAAAAAATAAAACTAGAAATAACAATTCAAAACCAAATAATTTGGAAAGATTTGGATAATATTTTTTGCATAATGGTTTTAGACTTACTATCCAAAATTACTGAAGATAAAAACAAACGAAAAACTTTAGTCTCAATATTGCTCACTGATGATTTATATATGAAAAAAATTAATAAAAAATGGAGGAAATTGGAGAAAGCCACAAATGTTCTTTCTTTTCCTGTAAGTAAAATTAGTAAAGAAGAGGATTATTTTTTTATTGGTGATATAGTGTTATCATATGAGACAATTTTATCTGAATGCAAATTAAGAGAAAAATCTTTTAGAGATCATTTTTTACATCTTCTTGTCCATGGTTTTCTTCATTTATTGGGTTATAATCATGAAAACGCAAGAGATGAGAAAGAAATGGAAGAATTAGAAGTAAATTAT
>FUFK010043438.1_pt1 | contig 21555 bp, 35 predicted proteins | sample 1021851 | NCBI WGS metagenome assembly FUFK01 (sample SAMEA51879418, study PRJEB19060) | metagenome
TACTTGTAATGAGTGACGTGAATTTTAAGAAGCATCGTGTCTTCCGTGAGACAGAGGATGTTATCTTTTATGACATATCAGTTGATGAATCAAATGCTGCAGACCTTGTAGTGCATACAGGTACTGCCATATCACCACCAAATGATAATGTCGGAGCAAAGCAATTTTATATTCATAGTTTTCAAGACGACTATAATCGAGTTGTATCGGGTGAAAGAACCTTTGAGTTAGTTAATTATACTTGGAAATATCCATATCATATAGTGCATCTAAATCGCACCAGTGGTGCTTTAGTTATACCTCGTGGTACATTTCATCGTTCAGTATCAGGAGAGAATGGTTCGATTGTCATAAACCAAGCAAAAAGATATGATGGATTTGATCCAAGTGCAGAGTTTTTTCCAGTGTCTTCCGCAACTAACATAGATTTATACAACGCACTTACACAAGAAAAACCTGTCATTCATACTTTAGGTGAGTAATGGATTTAATTGACTCCAAATATATTACTCTGATTTCATCAAGACTTCCAAAATTTAAAAGAGTTAAACCAAATTTATTTAATTTTCGTTGTCCAATCTGTGGTGATTCTCAGAAACATAAGAATAAGGCAAGAGGATATATCTACCCTTTGAAAGCAGATATGAATTTCAAATGTCATAACTGTGGTGCATCTACAACCTTCAATAATTTTTTAAAAACAGTTGATCCAACATTACATAAACAATATGTGATGGAGAAGTTTAAGGAGAGAAATGTTGGTAAGGGATCAATTATTCCTGAACCAGAATTTAATTTTAAGAAACCAGTATTCAAAAAGAAGTTAGACTTACCACGAGCAAGTGAAGTTAAGATTGCAAAGGAATATCTTGAAAAGAGAAAATTAGATCCGTCAAAATTTTACTTTGCCTATAAGTTTAAAGAGTGGGCAAATACACAAAAACAGACCTTCGACACTATCGGTAGGGATGAATCACGTATCATCATACCACTCTATGATGCAGAAAAAAACTTGATCGGATTTCAAGGTAGAAGTCTAGGTCCTAACTCTGTTAAATATATCACTGTGATGATTAATGAAGATGCTCCAAAAATTTATGGACTCGATCAAATTGATAATGAAAAACCCATATACATCATTGAAGGACCCTTCGATGCGACCTTGGTACAAAACGCTGTTGCTATGTGCGGCTCCGATCTTGATATTAGGTCGTTTGGTTGGAGCGATTATATTTACGTTTATGATAATGAACCTCGCAACAGAGAAATCGTCAACAGAATCGCCAAAACCATCGATAGAGGAGACAAAACAGTAATCTGGCCATCCTCAGTTGAGGAAAAGGACATCAATGATATGGTGTTAGGTGGACAGAATGTGATGAGTGTGTTAAAATCGAACACATACTCTGGTTTACAAGCAAAAGTAAAATTTAACAATTGGAAAAAAATATGACCAACGGAACAAAGGTTAAAAAGAGAAATGGTACGATAGAACCATTGAACCTTGAAAAGATGCACGTAATGGTAGAAGAAGCGTGTAAGAACCTTGCAGGGGTCTCTGCTAGTCAAGTAGAGATACAATCAGGTATACAGTTCTATGACGGTATCTCAACGGGAGAGATACAGGAGATATTGATACGTTCTGCGAGTGATTTAATAGATTTAGATCATCCAAACTATCAGTATGTCGCTGCAAGATTATTACTGTATTCTGTCCGTAAACAAATTTATGGTAGATTGCACGATCTTCCCGATCTTAAAGAACATGTTGAGAAATGTGTTTGGAATGGGGTATATGATCCTGAGATACTAAAATCTTATGATGATGAAGAATTTGAAAAATTACAATCATTTATAGACCACGATAGAGATTACCTATTCACATATGCTGGACTTCGCCAAGTGGTCGATAAATATTTGGTACAAGACAGAAGTACAGGAGCATTATATGAAACTCCACAGTTCATGTATCTTTTAATATCTGCTTCTATTTTTTCAAAGTATTCACCAGAAATCCGACTAGACTACGTTAAAAAGTATTACGATGCCATTTCCAAACACAAAATCAACATCCCAACACCAATCATGGCAGGAGTCCGTACACCCCTTCGGCAGTATGCGTCTTGCGTTCTGGTTGATGTTGACGACACCTTGGATAGTATTTTTAGTTCTGACATGGCCATTGGTAAGTATGTCGCACAAAGGGCTGGTATTGGTATCAACGCTGGTCGCATCAGGGGGATCAACGCTAAAATCAGGGGTGGTGAAGTGCAACACACAGGTGTCGTCCCGTTTCTCAAAAAGTTTGAGAGCACTGTCAGATGTTGCACTCAAAATGGCATCAGAGGTGGATCAGCAACTGTCCACTTCCCAATCTGGCACCAAGAAATACAAGATATAATTGTTCTTAAAAATAATAAAGGAACAGAAGATAATCGTGTTCGTAAATTAGACTACAGTATTCAATTAAGTAAATTATTTTATGAAAGGTTCATTGAAAATAAAGACATTACCCTTTTTTCTCCTCATGATGTGCCAGGGCTTTATGATAGTTTTGGTACGGAATCTTTTGACGATTTATACGTCAAGTATGAATTAGATGAATCAATACCTAAAAAATCTTTAAATGCTCAAGAACTCATACTTGACCTGTTGAAAGAAAGAGCAGAAACTGGTAGAATGTATTTGATGAATATTGACCATTGTAATTCTCATTCATCTTTTACTGATAAAGTTGAGATGAGTAACTTGTGTCAAGAAATTACATTACCAACTAAACCTATACAACATATTGACGATGAAACTGGAGAAATTGCTCTCTGCATCCTTAGTGCTATTAATATTGGCAAAATTAGGGACATTTCGGATTTTGAAGTTCTTTGCGATCTTAGTGTTCGGTCTCTTGATGAGCTTATTGATTTCCAACAGTACCCAGTCGGAGCAGCTGAAATCGCTACCAAAGCACGACGTTCACTTGGTATCGGATACATTGGACTAGCACACTATCTTGCCAAGCAAGGAGTATCTTATGGAGATCCAGAAGCGTGGAAATTGGTACATGATTTAACAGAAGCATTCCAATATTATCTCATAAAGTCCACTGTGAACTTAGCCAAAGAGAAGGGTGCATGTCAATATTCTGATCGTACTAAATATTCTCACGGTGTACTTCCAATCGATACTTACAAAACAGATGTTGACGAATTAGTTCCAAACAAGTTAAACTTTGACTGGGAAACACTTCGTCAGGATGTAAAGAAATATGGGGTAAGAAACAGCACATTATCCGCACAAATGCCTTCGGAATCATCTTCCGTTGTTAGCAACGCAACAAACGGTATAGAACCTCCAAGAGGATATCTCTCAATCAAGAAGTCAAAGAAAGGACCGCTCAAACAGATTGTTCCCTCCTACAATACCTTAAAGAATAACTATACGTTGCTCTGGGATATGCCTGATAACACAGGGTATATTAATATTGTTGCTGTTATGCAAAAGTTCTTTGACCAAGCAATTTCTGGAAACTGGTCGTACAATCCACAAAATTATGAAAACTCAGAAGTTCCTGTTAGTGTAATGGCACAAGACTTCCTATCTACTTACAAGTATGGTTGGAAGACATCTTACTATCAGAACACATACGACATTAAAACTGATGAGGTTGGTGACACCTTAGAAAATGAGAAGAGTGACAAACTAGACTGTTTATTAAACGAATTAAGTTCAATTAAGGAGGGAGAGTGTGAATCCTGTTCAATTTAAAGTTTCACCTATCAATAGCAAAAAAATGAATAATCTTAAAGGCATGACCGTCTTTAACACAGAGGAGTGTGACACAAAAAAACAACCTATGTTTTTTGGTAAACCTTTAGGAGTACAGAGATATGATAACTTCAAGTATCCTGCATTTGAGAACCTAACTAAATCTCAATTAGGATATTTCTGGAGACCAGAAGAAGTATCTCTACAAAAAGATCGTGGTGATTATCAATCATTACGTCCAGAACAGAAGCACATCTATACATCAAATTTGAAGTATCAGATTATGCTTGATAGTGTACAAGGTCGAGCACCAGGTATGGCATTTCTACCATATTGTTCTTTACCTGAGTTAGAAGCTTGTATGGAAGTATGGTCATTCATGGAGATGATACATTCACGTTCATACACATATGTCATCAAGAACGTTTATCCAGATCCATCTGATGTATTTGATATGATACTATCTGATGACCGTATTCTAGACCGTGCAGCAAGTGTTACTGAGTCATATGACACTTTTATAAACGAGGCACATCAGTATGATACAAGTAACTGGTGGAGACCAGATTGGAGAGACAGCACTAGCGGTGCTTGGGAACAAAAAGAAATTAAGAGGAAACTTTATCGTGCAGTTACTAATGTCAACATTCTGGAAGGTATCCGCTTTTACGTATCTTTCGCTTGTAGTTTTGCTTTTGGTGAGCTTAAACTCATGGAAGGATCTGCAAAAATCATATCGCTTATTGCAAGAGATGAGAACCTCCATTTGGCAATAACTCAGAACATCATAAACAACTGGAAGAAAGGTGATGATGCTCAGATGAAGGAAATCATCAAAGAAGAAGAGCAATGGACATACAGTATGTTTGACCGTTGTGTAAACGAAGAGAAGCGTTGGGCAGAGTATCTATTCAAAGATGGTAGTATGATTGGTCTAAATGACAAACTACTTCATCAGTATGTTGAGTGGGTAGCAAATCGCAGAATGAGAGCAATTGGTTTGAAACCAGTTTACGATATCGCAGCAAGAAATAATCCATTGCCTTGGACAGAGCATTGGATATCTTCAAAGGGATTACAAGTTGCACCACAGGAAACAGAAGTTGAGTCATACATTGTTGGAGGAATCAAACAAGATGTCAAAAAAGACACATTCAGTGGGTTTAAACTTTGAGAAACAATTTGGTAAGGGTGTAGACCCTTGGTATGCAAAGGCAGAGAGATGGGTTAAGAAGAAATTCAAGAACCCATATCTCCAGCATCTTGCATTAGGTTTTGTTGCTTGGTTAAAAAAGATATGGATAGAAGGTAAAATACAAATGGAAATGTCAAGTGTTGATGAGCAGGTGAAAGAAATTCATAAAGAGTGGGATGAACAAACAAAACCTAAAGTAAAAATTATTGAAACTCCATCAGAAGTAAAGGGATTAAATGATATGAGTATTGAAGCATATCGTGAAGCAGCCAAGGCAGATGCCTGGCTGTTTGGCGATTATGATGCCTATGAAGCATATGATATAAATACTAAAAAAGTGTCTGAAGAAGATGAGTCTGTTTGAGAAAATAAAAAATAAAAGATACGATCTGATAGAAAAGAGAAAACAGAGAGATAATAGTTATCTTTTTGATGATGATAAAAATATGAGCACAAGTCGTAAAAGAATTAGAAAAGCAATTTCTGATTTAGAAGCGACACAACCTAGTGGAGAAACACCTAAACTTAATGTAGGAAAAACTACTTATAGTAAAAATAAAAATATAAATCAAGAGATTTCTCAGAGGAGAACAGCACAAGATAGACAACAGCAATTATATAATAGGCAATATGATGCATATGATGATGGTGATTTAGGAAACCCAAATCAATCAAAATCACAAACATCAACTCAAACTAAACCAAAAACAAACGTAGTTAAGCAATCTGAAGTATCAAAGCAAGCACAGAATTTTACAAAAGAAATTAATAAAAAAAATAAAAATAGAACTTTCTTTGATCCTGAAAAAGCAAAGGAAGTACGAAAGAACCTTATAGCAAAAAGAAAAGAGTATGGTATAGATCCTAAAACAAATCAACCAAGTAAAGAAGGTATAAAAAGATATGCTAGAAAGACTAAACAATTATCTAGTGGAAGTAATGTTCCTGTCAAGTTAACACAAGCTGATAAAGATTTAGCTAAAAAACGTATGATTGATAAGTATGGTCGTAGATTAGCAGGAGTAAGAAATAAAAATATGCCCTCCCTTGATCAAGTAAAGAAAGATGTTGAATTAAGACCTTTAAAACAAAAGTTGAAGAAAAAATATAATATTAATCGTGAACAACAGAGAACAATACAGAAAAAATTACGTATTGATAAAACAATAGCAAAGTCAGGAGCATCAGCTATTAAATTTAGAGATACAGCAAGATCTGTAGCAAAGAAAATTCCTGGTCTTACTAAAACAATTACTACTCCTGCAGTCGCTAATAAAGCAGGTAAAATTCTTACACCACCTAAAACAAAGACAGCATTGAAACCAATCGTTAAAAAGGCAATTACACTCACACAAAAAGCAGGACCAGCTGGTGCAATTGCAGCAGGAACTGGACTAGCATTATTAAATCCATCTATTAGAAAAACTGCTAAAAAAGTTGCTACAACAGCATTAGCAGCTGCGGGTGTAAAAGCGTTTATACCAAAACCAAAGAAAGTTGTAAGACCGCCAAGTAAAATTGGAATTAATTTATCACCAAAAGCGTAAAAATATTATAAATATTCCAGTAGATTAAATTATTAAAATGTTTAGAGACTTAAAAGAATATCAAGAGATTGCAAAGATTTATGCTGAGAAGGTTTCTAAACCTGAAAATCTTGAGGAGAGAAGAGGTTCATCATCAGAACAATTAACACAAAATAGAAAAGATGCTTTTTCATCTGATAAACCTAAACCATCCTATCAAACAAATAGAGATAAATTAAATAAACAAAGAACTGAATTAAATAAAGGAAGAGCAGAGAAACAGTTTAGTGTTTTAAAACCAAAACCAGGATCTCAAGGTAGAGTTTCTCGAAGCAGTCAAAATATGTCAGGTAAACCCAAACCAATGCCTTCTACTGCAGAAATACGTGCAAAGGACAAAGCGGCTGGTGGAACTGGAATGAGCAATATTCCAAAAAAGGAAGGTAGTGCTGTTATTGATGGTAAAAAACTTAATCCTGATTTTGGAAAGAAAGTAGATATTAAGAAAGAGTTTCCTGATAAACCAAAAATAAGTAAGTTTACGAAGCAAGGTAAGGAAAGAACTCCAGCTCAAATGGCAGCTGCTAAAAGAATAGGATCTGGAACTGCTAAAAATCCAGATACAACTATTGCTCAAGTCAAACAATCAAATCAAGATGCTATGAGAGCAAGAGCAGCAGAACGTTTTGCTGATTTCAAGGCAAAAAGAGCAGAGAAAAAAGCAGCGATGGTTGCAGATGAAGTAATAACTCCTTATGATATTGTTCTTGAATACTTGCTATCTACAGAACAAGCTGCTACAATTGAAGAAGCAAACTATGTTATGACTGAGATGGATGCAGAAACTATTCAAAGCATTGTAGAAACGCAAGTTAATAGAGCAGATATTATAGGTGGAACTCAAGCTGCTAAAAATGCTGCTAAAGGGATAGGGAAGTATACTCCAGGACCAGGAGTTACTAAGGACTTCAAATTAGATCCTGGATTTAAATTACCAAAAGTTTAATTAATAAATTTTATTATGAAAATTGATACCCAAGGAATGTCTTACGGGACAGGTAAAGGTGATGGTACCAGTATTGAAGAACAACGTGCTAAAATTCCTGATGTAAAACCAAAGGAAATTAACTTAATATCTGATGCTTTGAAGAAAGAGTTGAAGGATATTATTCATGAAGTTTTAGATGAAAGGGAGTTAGAAAAGAAGTTAAATGGTCCGTATGATTTTCCTGACTTTGTGCCATAATTGATACCAAAATAGCATAAATAAAGTGCCTTAAGGTACTATATGCTATCAAAATACGACAAACTATCAATCCATCGAAATCCATTCAGAGAATACTCCAAACCAATCGAATACAAATACAACAAATCAAAATACTCTCAGCTTAGAATTTATTTTAAGTGTGAGAGTTTTTATTTTAAATCTAAGGAACTTGATGATCAAAAGGAGTGAGAGGTGGTGGTGAATCCCAAGTGACAGGATGTTTAACTATTACTTGACCTTCAATTACTCTTTCTACGACACCGCCTGAATCAGTTAACATCAGTTCATAAAAATATTTACCTTCTTCAATATTTGCTGTTTGTGCATTAGTTAATGATATTCTAAGTTTACCTAGTGCCCTATTTGTGAATGATAAATTAAATGCTGTTAAACTTCCAAGATTTAATGTTCTTTGCATCTTGCAAGAACCAGTAAATCCTGTTAGATCTTTAGCACTATTTGACAGACTATCTTCAAGCACAAAAGTTTGCTCAAAATCAGTATGTTTGTATATTATTAAATTGGTACTAAAAACTGCCATATTACTATTTATGGTGAACCATAATAATGTACAAAGGTATTAATACCTGATCTTACAAGGGCATTACCTTCGACTGCGACAAGTTTAAATCCGCTAGGTCGAGTTAAAACCACATCATATACATGTCTTCCACCTTGTAAGAATTTTGTTATTGTACTTGCAATTGAAATATTAACTAATCCATCAGCAGCACTTTTTATGCCAACTTGAATATCTGCAAATCTATAATTAGTAGGACTTTTTCTTAATTTTGATTGTGCGGTAAAACCTGTTAAATCAACAACTCCATTACCATCAGCACTTAGTAGTGTCAAGTCCTCACTAAATGTTTCACCAACATTGATTATTATATTTTTTCTATAGACAGTCATCTAACTCAATCTTTATTGAATATTTAGTGATATATACATATAAAGATACTTATGAACGAATGGGTGAAACAGATTATGAAAATCCCTGGTTATATAAAGGTGCAACTTTCACTTCTGACGATATTGGCAATTTCTTCGGTTACGTCTACAGGATTACTAATATACAAAATGGCAGACAATACATCGGAAGAAAGTATTTCTACCAGAAACGAAAACCTAAAGGAGGCAAGCGACGTATTACGTCAGAGTCTGACTGGAAGCGGTATTACGGAAGCTCTGACGAACTTAAACAAGACGTTAAAGAATACGGTAAAGATAATTTCAGAAGAGAAATAATATCCCTCCACGAAACCCTTGGAAAAGTAAACTACGAAGAGACAAAACAGTTGTTCTTACACAATGTGTTGATGGAGGCACTTGACGACGGAACACCAATGTATTATAATAGCAACATACTCGGACGCTATATGCGTAAGGATTATGGACAGTTTCACGAAAAATCTTAGAACTACTTATGATTGGTCAATAGATCGAATGAACGAACTATGTACAGATGGTGATATTGAACAACTTAAAGATGCTGTTTCGATACGTCAGGAATTTGCAGAGTGGTTACTTAGAGAAGATAAGAGCGTCAATCACGATATCGTTTCCCTTGAATATATGGGAGAGGGTAGCGAGTATGATATATAATTTGTATTAAATAGTATTATGTTACAGAAAATAGTAAATGGAATCGCTATTGCAAGTGGTGTTATATCTCTCACCGTTGTTGGTCTTGGCGGTTACGTATTCATACGCAAGGATGCGATTATCGATAGCGTCAAAGGCAAGGTAATGGAAGCAGTCACCGAAAAACTTGGTGGTCTTGGAGATTTAGGGGGTGGATTAGGTCTACCTGCACCATCCAATCCTGTTGCAACACCAGACGCTGCAGAACCAACTTCACCTATACCATTCGGTTTTTAAGGATTAAGTGTCTATATATAATATAGATACGGTGATCCCATGGCTGAAGCAAAGAAAGAAGATGTAAAACCTAAAGGTCCTTTAGGTAAACTAAAAGAGGCAGTAGACGATAAAGAAGAACAGATGGCAATCCTGAGTACTTTTGTAAGACTTGGGATTTTAATCTGGGCAGGTGGAATATTAACTTTAAATTATGTTACTTTTCCTGGTTTTGCAAAACAGGATAAAATTGATCCAACTTTCATAGCTTCGGTCTTTACAGGGGTACTAGCTACATTCGGTGTCGAGGCAGGTAAGAATAAAGGTAAATCAGCATCTAGTGGTGGTGCAAATATATCGAAGAAAGATATGGAAATATTAATTGAGAAAGCAGCAAATACAGCACCAGCACAAACAATCAGAATAGAACAAGCACCAATGGTTCTTGCTCCTTCAGTACCACCTAAGAAAGGATAATGGAAAAGCAAGTGAAATGGGGTAAATGGTTCGCTCTGGGATTAGGTGGACTCATAGGATTATCTCACATTGGTATGATAGGTTCTTTATCAAATCGTCAAAGTAAATTGCCAAGTATCAACTTACCAGTTGGTCCTTATACATCATATAAAGCAGATGTTAGTCATAATGGATATTACATAGAATATAAAGCAAATGATCCAAAAGTAATGCGTGTGGAAAGGGACAGCAATACTAAAGGTGGGTTTCTTGGATTGGCTAACAACAAAGTTAAAGTCGTGGAACAGTACACAATGGACGGTGCAGTTCACAACAAACCAATCACAGTTAAAGAAGGAAACGGAAAATCAGAAGCTTGTATCAAAGCAATCGGAGGTGCAGAAGGAACAGGAAGACTCGTGGGTTCCAGTATTGGTACTGCTGCTGCTCCTGCTGTCACTAATATTCCCTTTGTTGGTTGGGTTGCTGCTGGTTGGATAACAATGTTCTCAGGAAATCAAGGTGCAGAGATTGGTGGAAGTATGGCAGAAAGTATGAGTAAAGATTGTTAACTTGCCAATATAAATTATTATGGTAGAATAATACTATGGAAACACATAGAAAAACTTTGCTGCATCTTTTAAAAGAAAGAGCATATAAACACGGACAATTTACTTTATCATCTGGTAAAGAGACTGAGCACTATATTAATTGTAAACCAGTTACATTATCTTGTGAAGGTAATGCATTGTGTTCACATCTAATGATAGAGTATATAGAAGAGGACTCTAAAGCAGTTGGAGGTCTTACTCTTGGAGCTGATCCACTAGTTTGCGGTATCGCACAGAAAGCATATTACTCTGGTAAACATATAGATGCTCTAATTGTAAGAAAGAACCCTAAAGGTTATGGTACAAAAGAAGTAATTGAAGGTAATAAACCACCCAAAGGATCTATCGTAACAGTATTAGAGGATGTAACTACAACTGGTAGTAGTGCAATCAAAGCAGTAAATGTTTTAAGAGAAGCAGGTTATATTGTAAATCGTGTTATTGCAATCGTTGATAGGCAGGAAAATCATAAGGTATGGGATAACAATGAAATCGAATTTATTTCAATATTTAAACTCGAAGATATTATTAAGTAAACTTTACTTGTCAATCAAAATTTAGTTGCTATAATATACATATAGAAAAGATTTAGTAAAATGATTTTTGGTTCAAATCCATCCGTATATACTTTACCAGGCACTTGGGAAGCACAACCTTTTGTTCCAGTTGAATTGATATTCAGCACAGTAGTCGCAATCTCTACATTAGGTATTATTACAGGTTTGATTGCAGGTATTTCGATTGTTAAGATAAGAAGAAAAAGAGTATAACTTAGTGAGGGAGTCCACACATAAATGCGTATTTATACCTAGTGTGTTAGACTAAATAATTATGTACTGGAGTTGAAACTATCATGTCCCACTACACACTAGGTTGGCACGACCAATCAAATGAGTATCACGAAATAGGCGAATATGCCACAGACGCTTTTGAAGCAGTAAGACACGCAAGAGAGGATGTTCCGTATCTACACGAACATCCTTTTTCTTTGGAATTAATTAAGAAGGAGGAATAATGAAAAATCTACCTATCACATCAACCTTACTTATCTTTACAACCATTGGAACCGCATTATGGTTCTATCCACAATACGCTTGGGCACATCCTATATTTGTATGAAAAAATTTAACACATCAGTTTTAGATCTAACAATTTACATCATTGATTTTCTTTACAGAGGTAGAGACTTTCAAAGATTCTGGGTTCTTGAAGTAATTGCAAGAGCACCATACTTTTCATTCATAAGTGTATTACATTTCCGTGAAAGTCTTGGACTTCGAGGAGAGGATCATATATACTTAATGAAGGAACATTTCTATCAGGCATTAAATGAAACAGAACACTTGGAGGAGATGGAAACTCGTGGAGGCAATGAATACTGGATCGATAGATTCTTCGCTAAACACTTGGTTCTTCTTTACTATTGGATTATGGTTGCTTATTATTTCATTAGTCCAATAGATGCGTATGATATCAATATGAAGATTGAGAAACACGCATACGAAACTTATGTAAAATATTCTGCATATCATCCAGAGGATACAAAGATTGCAGAGATAGCAGAGGACGAACTCAAACACGCAAGAGAATTGCAACTTGCGATGTCGATGGTTTAGTGATATAATAAATATTACAACCGTAACAATTAAATGATTTCTCTTTTATTACTCACATCTAGTTTTCTAAATTTTATCTTTTACATCTACGCAATCGGTTTTGTGGTTGCATTAGGATTAGAGCAGATAGTTAGAAAAGGTGGTAATGAAAGAGATATTTTTATTGTAGAGTATAACAGAAAATATCTCTGGAGAAACACTTGGATAATAAATGCTTTTTGGTTTCTAACTAATCTTGGTTTATTTTTTGTTTCAAGAAACATAACCCCTGTCGATAACTTTTGGAGTGAAGGACTATAATGGAAAAAACATATGACGATTCAAATTGGAGAGAGGACTACGCAAAGAACTTTTGTAATAATAAAAGACATCTTGAATTATTAGAGAACGGACCTCATAGTTTATCTCAAGCGTGGTTATTAGGAGCACTCCATAATGAATGGAAAAGAATAAAAGGATATAAAGACGAACATCCAGAAGAAAATAAAGGTCAATGCCAATCTTCATTGAAAGAGTTTTACTCAAGATATAAAGATCAAGGTATTTGATGCATCGGTTCAAGGAAATATTACCAAACAAACGTAAACGTAAATGGTGGAGGATTAAGTTATGGCAGCTCAAACGGTTACTTGGTCGATTGTTATAATGGTTGCAATTTTATTAATTGCTGTTACAATAGTCATATACTATATAATGAGATATGATTACCTGTTCCCGAATGATTAAGTATTTGGCAATACCACTCATATTGGTTGGATGCACTGCACCAGTTACAGACCCACCTGCACACGCTTGTAGTCCTCGTCTGGATGGCAAACCTACATATTGTCCTAATGAAAAAGATTTAATACTAGTAAAACCAAAACCTCTTATACCGAGAGAAGAAGCAAGAGGAGAGATTGATATAACAAGTCCATATCATTTTCAAAGTTTGCAGATGATGTTTCAAAGAAATATGAGAAAGGGTCAGATAGAAAAAACAGCAACGAGACCATCTGATGCGATAAATAGTGCATTGGATGAATTTTTAGAGATAGAGACGACTAGTGGCATTAAAGAAACCAAATGAATTATTTGAACAGCAAAAACCTTCCCCTAAAAAATCTGTAAGGGAAGACTTTTCTGACATCAAAAATGATTTAGATAAAGTTGATAATCTTAGAGATCAAATTGATACTGTTTCTAATTCAATTAATAATTCTTTAGCGGATGTATTAGATAAAAATATAAATTCTTTATCTGAAGAATACAATCTTCAAATTAAAAAATTTAATAAAAAGATTGAAGAATATAAAAAAAATATTGATGTAAAAGTAAATAATTTAGACAAGTCTAATAGTGATTTAAGAGCAGATGTAGAAATATTAGAGCAGCGTCAAAATAAAATTAATATTAAAAATATTACCGAAGAAGTTTTGACAGAGGTGCAAGATGTTCTTACTGGTAATTTAGAAGAAAATATAAAAAGACTTGAAGATAAGATTGAAATAATAAAAGAAGCATATGAACAAAACATTTTAAATGAAGGTCTTCTTAATGAACCACCAGAAACTGATAATGAAGATCCACTAACTCCTTTAGATCAAAATTTTGTCACTCAGGATGATTTAAAGCAACACTATACAACCTTCCTTAACAGAATACAACAACAGTTATCAACTCTTGGTGGCGGTGGTGCTGTTCGTATTCAAGATATGGATGATGTAGATTTATCTACTGCAAAAGTAAATGATAAGTTTCTAAAATATAATTCTACTTCTGGTAAGTGGGAAGGTGCTGATGCTTCTGGTGGTGGTGGATCAGGCACTAAAGGGCAAAAGGGTGAGGCAGGTTCAGACGGTAGTGATGGATCAAAAGGTCAAAAAGGAGCAGTTGGTCCTGGTGGAGGAGATAAAGGTCAAAAAGGAGAAGTAGGTGCTCAAGGTCCTGGTGGTGGAGATAAAGGTCAAAAAGGTGAAGTTGGTAATACTGGTTCTGCTGGTGCGAAAGGACAAAAGGGAGAAGTAGGTTCTACAGGATCTAATGGTAGTGCTGGTACAAAAGGTCAAAAGGGAGAAGTAGGTTCTACAGGATCAAATGGTAGTGCTGGTGCGAAAGGTCAAAAAGGTGAAGTTGGTTCTGGTAGTGCAGGTGATAAAGGTCAGAAAGGAGAAGCAGGTGGAGGTGCAGGATCATTCACAAGAACGACTGCAAATGCTGCTACATCATCAATAGCAAATAATGCATCTGCTAACATAACAATAACTGCAGCTAAGACTTATGCTTTACAAAAAATACAAACATCTGCAGCTGCTTGGGTGACTTTATATACTGATACAACAAGTCGAAGCAATGACTCAAGTAGAAATGAAGCAACTGATCCAACACCTGGTTCTGGTGTGATCGCTGAAGCAATTACAACAGGTGCTGCTACACAACTAGTAACTCCTGGATTAATTGGTTTCAACAACGATGGAACTCCCTCAACTAACGTATATTTAAAAGTTGTTAATAAAAGTGGTAGTACTCAGGCAATTACAATAACCATTCATTATCTACCTCTTGAGACTTAATGGAAAAAGTATATATCGTAACTCTTAAAAATCGTGATGATCTTGAGGATTTTTATGCAGAGATGTCCTCAAAAGGATTTAAATTGCATATGAAAAGAAAGATTAGTAGAAATACTAATTACTATATGACTCAAGATCAAGCAAATGAATTGAAAAAAGACTCTAGAGTTTTAGATGTTGAACTAGCAGATAATATTATAGAAAAACCAACTGCAATATACAATAATACATCATATACTAAGAATGGATTTTTTTGGAAAACTGGATCATTTCCAATACCCACTGATTTTCAATGGGGACATATTCATGCTGGATCTGCATCTCAAATAGGAAAAGGAAGTTTTGGTTACGGAGGTACATCAAGAAAAAATGCAAGTGTAGATGTATTCAATAATGGAAAACATGTTGATGTTGTTATTCTTGATCAACCTATGGCATATGATAGTGAGGAGTGGTATAGTCCTTCAACTAATACGTCAAGATTTGTTCAGTATCAATGGTTCAATCAATTGAATAGTATTGTAACAAGTATTGACGATGACGGTTTTACTCCACCAACAGGAAATGTTACATATCATCAGAATTCAGCATTGGACAAATCTCACGGTCAGCATGTAGGGGGGACAGTTGCAGGTCAACATTATGGTTGGGCAAATGAGGCTAACATATACAGTTTAACTAAACTTGGAAGTTTTCTTTCTGGTCAAACTATTAGTGGATACTTAATTTATGATTATCTTCGTGCTTTTCATTTACATAAAGCAGTAAATCCAGTAACTGGTCGTAGAAATCCAACGATATCAAATCATAGTTATGGTGGAATATTTTTTCTTAATCCTGAAGAAGAAGTATTATCTTTTAGTAAATTAATTTCAGTTTTTTATAGAGGGACAACATTCAATTCAGGAAATCCTGGTCCTTCAGGTTGGTCGCAATCTGGTGTTGAAACAGATTTTGGTCTAAGATTTGACATAACTAACTATCCTTTTTACAGTGCAGCACTTGCATCAGATATACAAGATGCAATAGATGATGGTGTAGTTTTTATTACATCTGCTGGAAATGATGACCTTTTAGTCGCAGATCCAAGTGAAGATGATTGGAATAATACATTTACCTTTGAGTATGATACTGGTGATAATAGAACTAGGTATTATAATAGAGGTTCTTGGCCATCTTCACCAGATACCGATGCCATTGTGGTTGGTGCTTTAAGTAATGAAACAGATTTTAAAAGAGCCGCTTTTTCAATGTTTGGGGCAGGTTTAGATATATACGCACCAGGTGAAAGAATTATATCTTGTTATGGTAATACAGGCACTAATGATACGAAATATAGTGCTGGTTCTGCAAATTATTATGCTATAGCGAGTGGAACAAGTATGGCAAGTCCTCAAGTGGCAGGAGTTGTTGCAACACTCGCAACTGCAAAACCCAGATTTACTAATTCTGATGCTAAAGGATACATACAGAAACACAGCAAAGATGATGATATGCCTTCTGGTACTGTTCCAAACAAATATCTCATATCAAAAAATCCAAGACCAACATCAGGTATGATTGAAGATGTGAAGGGAGAAAGAAAATCAAGTGGTATGACTTTTCCTCGCAGAGCAACTTTAAATTACGTTGCATAAATAAAACACTTATAGGTATTAATTATGGGAGCGATGGTTCCACCAAGTCGGAAGAGTTGTTACAACTTCCGAGTAACGGAAATCAATAGAGTAGTCGATGGAGACACTATTGATGTAACAATCGATCTTGGATTTGATCTTTACAAAAAAGAAAGAGTCAGAGTTGCGGGAGTTGATACTCCTGAGAAAAGGACAAGAGACTTGGAAGAAAAAGCACTAGGATTAGATGCTACAAACTGGATGAAAAAAAATTTGGAGGATGCAATTGATGGAGATGATGAACTCACTATACGAACTGAACTTAAAGGTGGGATGGGTAAGTATGGTCGCTTGCTTGGTTGGTTATACATTGGTGATGATGAACTATCGCTCAACGAAAAAATGATTGACGAAGGTTATGCTTGGGAGTATGATGGTGGTACAAAGAAAAAAGATTTTGAGGAACTACGTGAGATACGTAGGTCACTTGGTACAATGAATGAAGGATAAGAGTAGAAAAACGCAAGTCATCAATCTGATAAGATTTGTTATATTTTTTCAGTTAGCAATAGTAGGAGCAACTATTATTGGTTGCTTTGTTGCTAAGTCGAATAAATGTGNAGAGGCAGACAAACAACATATTGCTAATATGATGACTGTTATAACTACTTCTACATTCGCATTATACGCAGCAGAAAAATGAAAGATTTTAAAATGCCCGTTGCTGTAATTACATTCCTTGCTGCCCAAGCAGGTGGTATGGTTTGGTTTTTATCAGGACTACAGAGTAGAGTCAAAGCACTTGAAACCTTTGACTCAGGAATAGAGGTGACAGCAAGTGAAAATAGAAGATATATTCGAGAAGTTATCATGCCTTCTTATGCAATCAGTGACAACTGGTTCAACCCACACTATCAAATGTGGTTAGATCAAGGTGGTTGGGCTGACATCAGAGAGTGTAAACACGATTAAGTAAAATGAAATCTTTATTAATTAAAATTGGTGTTGGTGTATCTTTAGGTGTAAACCTTTTTATATTTGCTGCTTTATTATATAATTTAAAGATGTATGATAAAAGAGTTGATGAAAATCGAAAGTTTATTAAAGATACTATTATTGAGGAGGTTTACAAACAGATAAAATTTGTGATGCCTAAACAATCAGGTGGTGTTGTTAAATGACAATCCCACGCATTCATGTAAAAGAAGTAGATATTCCAAATATCTATCTACCAGATTGGATGAGTCGTCAACCTAATGTTGATCATTTAGTTCCACCTGTGGTATTGAATATTGGTAATCCAATTGTGGATATACCTGGTTGTGTAAAAATGCACAGAGATAATCAATATCATAATAATGGACTACCTATTGATCGAAATCTAGTTGAGAATGATCCTGACCAAGCAATGATAGTTTGTGATGCAGAGGTTCCTTCTTATGATGCAATGAATTATGAACCAGAGCAATTAATAATTACAAGACCACAAGAAGTACCACCTGTAGCACCACCACCAGATGTTGAACCACCAGAAGTTCCTCCTACTGGTGACTTAGGAAAGAAAGAAGATGTTCCTTGTCCTGGTCCTGGTAATTTAAGAGTTGGTGACTTAACACAATCAGGTGATGAAAGAGTTGTAGGACACAAGTTAAGTGAGGATGGTAAAATCTGTGAGACATTATATGAACCAACTTCCGCAGTCGAAAAATTTATTCCCTCTACAAATCAGGCAACAAATGCACTTGCAATTGCAGTTATCGCAACAGCAGGTGCGACTGCAACACCTATTATATTAAGAATAATTAAACCGATACTTACAAAGATTTGGAAAACAATACAAAAAAAGACGGGTAAGAAAATTATTCCACCAACCCGTGCTGAGATTATGTCAAACAAATATCGTGAAAAAAAGGGACTACCACCTCTTAAAAAGAAGAATTAATTATTACCAATTGATATAGTTTTTAATACACTTGCATCAGTGCTGATAGGTGGTTTTGTTGGTATTTCGTGTGTATGATTTTCTACAACGCCTGGTGGATTTACTAATACTACATCAGCACATACAGCATAGTATGGTGACTTTGGATGGAACATAACTCCAGCCTTCATTTGTTCTCCACAGTTCTTAAGTCTTGCTAGTTCAAAATCTAATCTTTTATTGGCAGTTAATTGTTTTTGCAAATCTGTTTGTGTTTGTGCTGCCTCCATACACTTTTCTCTTGCTTCTTTATCTAATGGTCTTGACCAAGTTGCAGAGACTCCACCTGATATATTATAAACTTCTTGTTGTCCTGTTCGTGTTGGAACATAATATAAAATTTGACCTGGATTGTCTAATACACCATCATCATCCAAATCTGACATATCATATACTGGATCCATATATGTGTGTTCAAACGGACGCTTAAAATTTCCCGTCCCAGTGAGGTATGGCGTAATGTTCATGGTAGCACCTTGACACTGTATACCATTACCATATGTATTAGTAATATATGGTCCTTGTAAAACTTGTATAGCTTGATTGGTTACTGAGCCTGAACTATTTGCGATTGGATTTGCTGTAGCACTTATACCCCCCACCTCTGCATATGCAGGGACTGAAACCACAGAAGTAGCAAGTAATAGACATAGTTTCTTAATTATTGTGTGAAGGTTGACGTTGTGTCTGTGACCGAATTTATTGTGGTGGTTCTCTGTATTATTGTGTGATTTGACAAGCCTGGGCCATGATACGTTTCTGTAAATTGGAAGGCACCGCCCTGATTTGTCATCGTAAAGTTTGGTCTTTCTTCGAGGTTCAAACCATTCCATGTTGAAGTCACTCCATCTAATGTAATTTGTGTATTGCTTATCGAACCTGATCCTGTCGGAGTCAGACTTCCATCTGCAGATACTCCAGTTCCTGTAACTGAATACTGCCAACCAGTATTATAGTCCATTGAATTGATCGTCTCAGTTACAGTACTTGTCGTAGTGGTATTTGAGGTCATCGAGCCCTGNGTAAAATTAGGGACCACGGGCACCGCATATACCGAAGGTATTGTGCTAAAGAGAAGTAATAGTAAACTATATCTTTTCATTATAGCACAAAAATTAATCTATGACAGTGATTTCGCTGACAAATTGCCCAATCGAGGATGTACCAGCTCCACCTGCTGTTACCGTGATAACTCCTGCACTTGTTACAGTACCAGCTAAGTCACCAGCAGTTCCTGCAGCAAAAGAGGTCTGGTCTGATAGGTTTCCTACAGCACCCACGGATGGAGCAGCAGTTGGAACTGCATCAGCTTGGGTGTAGGATTGGCTAAAGCTAAAAGCCGCACCCGCTGTATCTTGTGTTGCTGCAATTGTACCTGGTGCATATACACCTGATGTTATAGTACCTGCAGAGACTGTACCTGCTGTAGTACCATCAGTTGTATCAATATTACTTCCAGAAATTGAGAAACTTGAACCGATTCTTGAAGCGTCTGTTCTAGCCGCATCAACAGTTAATTGCACACTTGATGTGTGTGAACTCACAATACCGCCAGCATATGCGGAAGACCCCATACCAAGCAACAATAACAAAGGTAAAAATTTCTTCATTGGTAAATTTACCTAATAACGTAGCTTTATTTAGCAAATAAAAACTTGAGGTTTGCAAATAAAAAATATGTGTTATACTATAGGTACAGTTTATAGACACTATGAAGTTATTTTTGGATACCGCTGATACAGAATTGATAGAAAAACACTTTCAGACTGATTTGATTGATGGTATCACAACAAATCCTACTCTGATTATGAAGAGTGGTAGAGACCCAGAAGAAGTTTATCAACAACTGATTGATATGGGTATTGATGATATTAGTATGGAAGTCGTTGGTGACTTTGATGCAATGTATATGGAAGGGTTACGTCTTTCTCGAAAGTTTGGAAAGAATGCAACAATTAAAGTTCCTTGTACTCCTGATGGTTTAAGAGTATGTAAGAAGTTATCAAGAGATTTGGTAAATGTAAACGTTACCTTGATATTTTCTGCAGCACAAGCAATACTAGCTGCAAAGGCAGGTGCAAAATATGTTTCACCTTTTGTTGGTAGAGTTGATGATAATTCTTTTGATGGAATTGAGTTGGTTGATCAGATTAGTGATGTGTATACAATACAAGGCATAAGAAAGACAGAGATACTTGCTGCATCTGTAAGAGATGTAAAAACAGTATCAGATTCATTTGCATCAGGTGCTCACGTTGTGACTATGCCTCCTGCTGTCTTTGAGAAAATGTATAATCACGTTCTTACAGACAAGGGTTTATATCTTTTCGATATGGATTGGGCAAAGGTCAAAAGGTAAAGATATCCACACACTTGACATAATCCCAAAGATATTGTATACTAAATAACATTACATAGAACAACGGGATCGAAAGATCGTGCCCCTGCGTAGAATGTAAAATTCTTAGTCGAAAGAATTTCCATCCGCAGGTTTTTTATTGCTTGCGAGATAATATACAAAAAAATGTTTAAATCAACAATCGCTGCAGTAGCAGCATCTCCATTCCTATTCGCTGGTGCAGCTTTTGCTGGTCCATACGTCAATTTGGAAGCAACTGGTTCATACCCTGACGGTGCTTATTCATCTGGTGGACTAGAAGCAGTAGTCGGATATGAGGGAGAAACACCTGCAGGTATCGGTTGGTACGTGTCTGGTGGTCCAACAGTTACACACACAGAAACAACTGACGAGTTCGGTGATGTAGAATTCATCGGTTATGTTGGTGGTTCATATGATAAGTTCTACGGTGAACTATCTGCTGTAACTGCAGAAGACGATGTTGACTGGGGTGCTAAAGCAGGTGTTAAATTCACTTTCTAAGGTTCAGTAACAACTTTATACGAGACTCCTTCGGGAGTCTTTTTTTATGTGTAGAAATAATAACAAGAAGTTTAAGAGAAGGTAAACGGTATACAAAGATACAGTTAAGGTNCTANTATATAAAAAGGTTTATTCTCAAAAACTAATGAAAGCATTCGCAGTTGCCCTGCTCGGTCTATTCGCACTGACCCCTGTAGCAGAAGCAAGAACAAGATTGAGTGGTGCAGGTGCA
>FUFK010040486.1_pt1 | contig 21552 bp, 15 predicted proteins | sample 1021851 | NCBI WGS metagenome assembly FUFK01 (sample SAMEA51879418, study PRJEB19060) | metagenome
CTAAACGCGTCGGTCCGGCAGTTGTCAGCATTGAGACGAAATCGCGGGTTGCTGAAAATACAACAAATAATTTACCGCCCTCCGGAGATGACCTTCTCGATTATCTGCGCCGTCAGTCCCGCCGCCCCGTCTATGCTGTCGGCAGCGGATTTATCATTGATAAAAACGGCTATATTATTACAAATAATCACGTTGTGGCGGAGGCCGCCCGTATCAAAGTCAGACTTGAAACAGGTGAAGAGTTTCCGGCACGCATTGTCGGTTCGGATGAGGAAACCGACCTTGCAGTCCTTAAAATCGATGCCGGCCGCGAATTGCCCGCAGTTGTTTTTGGAGACTCTTCTTCAGCCAGGGTTGGGGAATGGGTTGTGGCGATTGGTTCCCCTTTCGGGTTAGCAAGGACAGTTACTGCAGGTATTATTTCGCAAATCGACCGGGACACTCCTACAACAACTGTTTTTCAAAAATTCATTCAAACGGATGCGGCGATAAATCGGGGGAATTCGGGTGGGCCATTAGTTAATTTAAAGGGTGAAGTTATTGGTGTAAATTCCCAGATTGCAACATCTACAGGTGATTACAACGGAGTCGGGTTTGCATTGCCTTCCCGTGAAGCTGAGACAGTTTACAGACAAATAATACAATACGGTGTGGTCCGTCGGGGGTATTTGGGAGTAGCTCTGGAAACTGTGTTGCCCGAATTTATCAAGGTCTATGGCATTTCCGGCATTGATGGCGGTGCAATTGTGACAGAGGTCCGCGATCCCCAGAGTCCTGCAGCCCGGGCAGGGCTCCGCGTCGGTGATATTATAAACGCCGTAGATGGCGTCATTGTCAGGAGTTCAGTAGAATTAATCAATCAAATTGCTGCAAAAATGCCCGAAAACGAAGTTAAAATCACAGTTTTACGGGAACAAAACAGTGGCTACGAGAAAATGGAAATGCCTGTAAGACTGGGTGAGCGTCCCGTTGCCCGCCCGGGTGGCGAAAACCCTGATAAAACAAAACTTTCACCTTCGGCAGATACCAGGCCGCTGGGTTTAACTGTTGAGAGTCCAGGTACGGCGATCACGGCATCATTCAAGAATGACGTTCCAAAAGGTGTAATTGTAAAAGAGATAGATCCGAACAGTTTTCTTGCAGACGTAAAATCGTCAAACGGTACTGCACCGGCACTGTCACCCGGTGACCTGATAATTCGTGTAAATCGTCGGGATATAACGACGATAAAGGATTTCAACGATGTGGTTGGAGGATTAAAGAAAGGTGATCCTGTTGTAATGCAGGTATTGGTAATCAGCCCCGGCGCGGGCCGCACTCTTCTGAAATTCGTTCAATTTACAATTCAATAAATGGTAAGACATAAAAAATCAGTGAAAACAATGGCAAAAGCAAAAATGGCAAAAATCAACACGGCTAAATCTTCCGTTAAGACTTATTACAACTACATAGGCGGAGAGTGAATAAAAAGCTCCTCGGGGGAATTTTTTGAAAACCGAAATCCGGCAGACGTAAATGACATAATTGGGCGCTTTCCGCAATCGAATGCAGAAGATGTTTCAAAAGCAGTACAGGCTGCAAAGGAATCTGCAGCACGCTGGCGACGTACCCCGGCACCGCGACGAGCCGAAATACTTTTCCGTCTCGGTGAGATTCTGAGGGCGAACAAAGAGCGTTTTGCGGCCGAAATGACCCGGGAGATGGGCAAGGTACTTAAAGAATCGGGAGGCGATGTCCAGGAAGCAATTGATTGCACATATTTTGCCGCCGGGGAAGGCAGACGATTGCATGGTTTCACGACGCCGGCCGAGATGCCAAACAAATTTGCCATGTGTGTCCGTCAGCCGGTCGGGATCTGCGGTTTAATAACTCCATTTAATTTTCCGATGGCGATTCCCTCCTGGAAACTTATTCCCGCACTTGTATGCGGAAACACCGTAGTTCTTAAATCAGGCGAAGATGTGCCGTTATCTGCCCTTAATCTTGTAAAGGCCTGTGAACAAGCAGGAATTCCTAAAGGCGTGGTGAATCTGGTTAACGGTGGAGGAGAAGCCGGGGCGGCACTGGTCAATCACAGTGACGTAAGACTTATTTCCTTTACCGGATCGACAGAAACCGGAAGAATCATTGCCGAGGCCTGCGCTCGTGATAACAAGATTGTTTCTCTGGAAATGGGTGGCAAAAACGCCATCATAATTATGGATGATGCTGATCTCGATAACGCGGTTGAAGGCTCCGTTTGGGGAGCATTTGGAACCAGCGGCCAACGCTGTACCGCTTCTTCAAGATTAGTAGTGCACAAGAAGGTTTATAAAAAATTTGTCGCTAAATTTGTTGAACGGGTAAAATCTCTTCGCGTTGGCAATGGACTGGATCCCAAAACAGATGTCGGGCCGGTCATTCACGAAGACGCAATGCAGAAAATATTAGGTTATATACACATAGGTCAAAACATAGACAAAGCGAAGCTTGCATGCGGCGGCAACAGGCTTTCAAAAGGTGAATATTCCAAGGGCTGGTTTATCGAACCAACAGTTTTTACAGATGTTAAACCCGGGATGCGAATTGAACAGGAAGAGATATTTGGACCTGTTACCGCTATTATTCCGTTTGACACTCTCGAACATGCGATTGATATTGTCAATGGCGTTAAATACGGCCTTTCTTCGGCTATTTACACCCGAGATGTCAACAAGGCTTTCTATGCTATGCAGGAACTTTATACCGGCATCTGCTATGTAAATTCTGCCACGATCGGCGCGGAAGTTCACTTGCCCTTCGGAGGTACCAAAGCAACAGGTAACGGACACCGCGAAGCAGGGACTCAGGTGCTGGATATCTTCAGCGAATGGAAAGCTCTTTACGTTGATTATTCGGGTAAACTGCAAAAAGCCCAGATCGATACCGTGGAGATTTAGTATTTTCATCGCCCGGCAGCTATCAAAGATGAAAAACATCCGGTAATACGACGGCGGTATCTTTAGTTTCCCGATTTAAATGCTAACCTGAATGATTCGTTATGGCATTTCGGAAATCCAACGCCGCTGGTTATAATTACTGTTTGTGCAATTCTGGATTCTTGTATCAAATCAGGAGCAATTTATAAATGAAAATCGGACTTCCGAAGGAAATCAAAGATAACGAATATCGTGTCGGTTTAACGCCGGCAGGTGTGCAGGCCCTGACTCAGGCAGGACATACCGTTTTTGTTCAAAAAACGGCCGGCGAAGGTTCAGGCTTCAGTGATGACCAATATGTAAAGGCAGGCGGCAAATTACTCGATACCGCTGATGATGTCTGGGCAGAAGGGGATATGATCGTAAAGGTAAAAGAGCCAATCGAGCCCGAATATCCCCGAATGCGTGAAAATCAACTGCTGTTTACTTACCTTCATCTTGCCCCCGAATTTGAACTTACCAAACAAATGATGGAACGGAAAGTAACCGGTATAGCATATGAAACTATAACAGATGCACATGGCCGGCTTCCTCTCCTGACACCGATGTCTGAAGTAGCGGGACGTATGGCAGTGCAGGTCGGGGCAACATATTTGGAAAAAATGAATGGTGGCCGTGGAATTCTACTTGGCGGCGTTCCCGGCGTTCCTGCAGCCAATGTGGTTATTATCGGCGGCGGCGTTGTTGGAACAGAGGCGGCCAAGATGGCAGTCGGCCTTGGCGCCAGAGTTACAATAATCGATAAGAATCTTGACCGTTTGCGACAATTGGACGATATTTTTCTCTCCAAAGTCCAAACGCTTGCTTCATCCCGATACGCTATCGAAGAAGCCATTTCCCATGCAGATCTAGTAATTGGAGCGGTTTTGGTTGTTGGTGCTGCCGCACCGAAGCTGGTAACCCGCGATATGCTTCATCTTGTGCCAAATGGAGCGGTTTTAGTTGACGTTGCCGTGGATCAGGGCGGTTGTTTTGAAACCACACATCCTACGACGCATTCAAACCCGACTTACTATGAGGAAGGCGTGCTTCACTACGCAGTAGCAAATATGCCCGGAGCTGTACCGCGCACTTCGACCTTCGCTCTGACGAATGCAACGCTGCCATATGCTCTGGATCTTGCGAACAAAGGTTTTGAGCGTGCAATTGCCGATGATCCCGGCCTTAGAGCAGGTGTAAATACATACGCAGGGAAACTTACTTATGAAGCGGTTGCTGTTTCACAGGGGCGGGAATATACACCACTTGAAACCTTGATAGATTTCAAAGTCGGAGCAGCGGCCTGAAACTTGCTAACGCGGACTTCAAGTCCGCGTTAGTTTTTAATTGGTTTTAATTAGATTGAGGTTCTCGACTATTTTATTTGCCAAAGCGATTTTGTTTTACGCCTGTGGTATTCAAAGTGGCGTTATAAGGTTTTTCTAAAACGATGTACGAATTTGCAGTAGCTCCCGCTATAACCCAATTGCGGCGGCCCGGCGTAACGATTACTAATGTCGAACCGGGAAGCTTGGGCGAGGAGCTTGGCTTAAATCCCACGGACAGAATCGTGAAGGTAAATGGTCATCAGGTTAGAGATTATCTTGATTTCCGCTTCCAAACTGCCGGCGAAACTGAACTGGTATTCCTTGTCAGTAAAGGTACGGGAGAACGTGTCGAGATCGAGTTTGATCGCGAAGAGAATGAGGACTTCGGGTTGGAGTTCGAGCAAATAGTTCCGCGTCAATGTGCCAATGAGTGTATATTCTGTTTCTGTAAAGGAAATCCGCAGGATGCGCGACCGTCGCTTTTTATACGTGATGAAGATATACGGCTTTCTTTTCTTTACGGAAACTACACAACTCTAACATCTATAACCAACGATGAAATGAGACGTATTATTGAGCAACGTCTTTCACCTCAATATGTTTCAATACATTCCACTGATTTGAAGACAAGGGCTTATTTGCTGGGTGTAAACGAAGAACGCGCTGATATTTCCGGTAAGCTCAAAACACTGATAGATAACGGAATCGAAATCCATGCACAGGTTGTGCTTTGCCCGGGTATTAATGATGGCGAAATACTGGAAAAAACGCTTCGGGATTTGGCTCGATTTTATCCAAAGGTCATTTCAGTCGCTATCGTTCCGGTAGCATTGACCCGCTATAATACTGATGAAAGGCTGACCAGAGTTACGCCGGATTTTTGCCGTCGTACAATTAACCAAATTCGCAAACTTCAGACCGGATTCAAGCGACTTCTAGGAACTAATTTTGCATTTCTTGGCGATGAAATTTACATAAAAGCGGGATATCCCATACCATCTCGTAATCACTACGGAAACTATCCGCAAATAGAAGACGGGGTTGGAATGGTCAGGTCATTTTTACAAAAATTCGAACGCCTTTTCCGGAGCAGGAATCTTCCGGCTGTTCGGATTAGTCAAAATTCCCCACGAACCCATTTTTTCGCCATCCGCCCACACGCGGACAACCCGGAGTTTTCTGTATCGGAATTGGCTGCTGATTCTTACGGCACGATAATGACCGGCGAAATGTTTGCGCCGATACTCACAAAAGCGATCAATCGTTTCAATAATATGTTTGGAACGCGTTTATCTGTTCTTTCCGTACCTAATGGTTATTTTGGCGGTGATGTTTCTGTAGCCGGACTTCTGTCAGGTCGTGATTTTCTGTCAGTTCGTGAAAACGTACGGGGTAATTTTGCAATTATTCCCCAACATGTAATCAAATCCGACGAGCCCGTCTTGATTGATGGAATGAGTTTTGACAAATTGCAGGATTCTTTTCATGTACCGCTTATTCCAACCGATGTAGATGGGCTCGTCTCGCTTTTATCCTCGATCAAACAAACCAGCTGTTTTAGTCTGCCTAGCGAATGAAATTGTAAATTATCAAGCCGGTAACCTTAACCGGTAAGCCATTGGACAAGGTCGGTGTAAATCTGGACTGGCGTGCTGCATCTTCAGCCGCATTGCGTAGTATCGGATTACCTTTTACTGCTTTAGCTGAGATGACATTTCCATTTTCATCAATAGTAACCTGTACCTGAACTGTATCAGAGATATTGAGTGCGATAGCAGCCGGAGGATACTTGGGTTTGGGCAGCTGAATTGCTATTCCGTTCACAATGCCAACATTCTTTGGCAGCGACGCAGGTTTTAACTTATCCGGCGATGGTTTTTGCATGAGCGGAGGCTTCACGGCAGTTTCACTATCTTCCGGCAAATTGCTTTCTTCAACAGGCGGGCCTGATTTTGTGCCATTATTATTCTGCTCGTAGATAGCCATACCTGAATCACCGGCAGCAGGATCAATCCTGAAAGACCCATCCGGACGTGACATAAAGCGGTTTTTGACAACTGACCATTTGTCAGGGACAAATTGCGACTCGTCAACCCTCGCCATATTTACGGTTCGCGTAATTGTGTTTAGCTCACGCCGGTTTGTTGTTACAGATTGGTTTTGCTCCTGTTTTTCGGGTTCCGTTTCTTTTGTGAGCGCTGGAGTCAATAATCGGTCATAATCCAGTTGCTCGTAACCAATATCGAAATTGGCCGCGTAAAGATCTGCGATCAGGACCGCAATAAAAATTGATGAAACAAGAATCGTGGCAAGTACAAAGAAACGACGGCGCCTATGGTTATTGATAGTGGCGGACTCCACCATTTGTTCAAACATTGAGTTTTCCTCCAATGTGAAAAGTATTCGAGTCCGGTGCCAAACTTTTTAAAAGCCGTATAAAAGGCTCGCTGTAGGAATAGAGTCCTCCTGCAGGAATTAGTTCCAAATGAGGTGAGAATTTTGTGAAATAAAATATAAAAAGCTAATGATCAAAGAAAGTAGGCATAGTTAAAACCGGCGGATCAGCACAACACCCGCGATAATCATTAGCATTCCGATAATACGGGGAATGGATATTTCACGAACGGGCACCCCAAGTATGCCGAAATGATCAATGATCAGTGTTACGATCATTTGTCCGGCAATCACGAGACTAAATGTCATAGCAACCCCTAATTTCGGAACGAGGGCAACGGTAGAAGCAACGAAAAATGCACCGATAAGACCGCCGATCCAGGCGACAGGAGGAGCGGTTCTGGCAAGGGACAAGCCGGAAATTGATGTTCCCGTTGCGAAAATATAAATTAGTAGTGAAAGGGTGCCTATCAGAAATGAAATCAATGCGGCAAGGATTGGGTTGCCGATAGTCAATGCCATTCTGTTATTAACAGCGGCTTGTGTGGGCAAGGTTGCACCTGCGAGGAGTGCCAAAAGGATATAGAAATATACTATATTCATTGTTTAATACTCAATTTTATCCGGCTTCGACTTCCAGGCCCGGAAAACTTCGATTGCTTCATCACGGTGAATTTGAATGACCGGTATTTTACGAAGCTCGGTGTTTTTACTGCACAATTCGCTGTAAATGAATGCGTCATCGAAACCTGCTTCAGCGGCATCGAATCTATTGGCGGCAATATATATCCGTTCCGGCCGTGCCCAGTAGATTGCGCCCAGGCACATGGGGCAAGGTTCGCACGAGGTAAATAGATAACAGCCGGTAAGTTGAAAACTATTTAGCGCTTTGCAGGCGGCACGAATAGCTACGATTTCTGCATGTGCCGTAGGATCATTGGTTGAAGTTACTCTATTGTTGCCTTCTGCGATGATCAAATCGCCGCGGGTGATAACGCACCCAAAAGGACCGCCCGAATTATTTTGCATTCCCGCTCTGGCCAATTCAATTGCACGGAGCATAAATCGGGAAATATTGTTTCTCATTTTTCCTGAACTTGAATCTCGTAAACTTTGTCCCACAATTTTCCTGTAATGAAGATCCTATCCGCAGAACTGTCATAGGCAATGCCGTTGAGCACATCGGCTTTCCTGTTGTTGCGGCGAACCTGTTCTATTAAATCCGTGAAGTCAATACGGCCCAGAAGTTTACCCGTTTCCGGATCAATCCGCACAATAAAAGGCGTTTCCCAAACGTTTGCCCAAATCTCACCTTTGATGAATTCAAGTTCATTCAGGCGAGCGAGCGGACGGCCGCTTTCGTCGCGTACAACAATCGTTCGCTTTGTCTTAAAAGACTCAGGATCAACAAATCTGAGTACATGTGTGCCGTCACTCAAGATTAAATCAGTCCCGTCAGATGTAAGTCCCCAGCCTTCACCGGGATATCTGATTTCACGCAGCAGTGTGAAATCATTCAAATCATACACAAAAGCAGTCATTTCCTGCCAAGTGAGCTGATAAATTTTATTGTCGTAAATAGTTATTCCTTCCCCAAAGTAATCTCTCGGTAATTCGTATTTTTTCAGAACCCGGCCTGTTTCCAGATCAACTTTACGCAAAGTGGAAAAAAAATCGTCACCTTCTCGTCCTCCTGTTCCCTCGTAGAGATAGCCCTGATAAAATTGCAGACCTTGTGTAAAAGCTTTCGGGTCATGCGGATAAGACTTAACTATACGATAGGAGAATTCTTTCAGTCGGGTAGTTTTTGCCGGAGCGACGGCATTATTTTGCAACGAAGGCGTATTAGCAGCACAAGAGGCAAGAAATACAAGTGTCAACAAAAAAAATTTACGAAATCGATTAAATTGCATAATCAATAATTCCTTTCCTTAAGCGGCTAATTTTAGCGACGGACACGGTTTCTTATATCAGCCGGCGGCAAACTCATTTCTCTATCAATCGCACGCCGAAATGCTTCCGCAGATAATCTATGCACTTTTACTCCGTTGACAAAAATCGTGGGCGTAGATGAAACTCCGTAGGTTAAACCGTCTGCGATATCTTTCTCTATGTTGGATTTAATTTGCGCATCAGCCATATTTGAACGGAATTTGGCAGTGTCTAATCCAAGTTGTTCGGCATAGGAATATAATGAAGCAGAATCCAGCAGTGACTGATTGCGATAAAGCAGTTCAATGTATTCGAAAAACTTTCCCTGCCGGTGGGCTGCAGCCGCAGCGGCCGCTGCATCAAATGATTGCGGGTGAATTTCGCGGAGAGGAAAATTTCGGATGACCAGACGGACTTTGCTCTGATAGTCTTGAACTAGCTGTTTAATAAATGGGTGAGTCGCGGCGCAAGCCGGGCATTCGAAATCACTAAACATTACTATCGTTACAGGCGCATTTGCCGGCCCGAGAAAAGGTGCATCCGAAGTAGAAATCGCCTGCCTGATAATTGGAGGTTCCTTGAGTAAAATTTTAACTGCATAAATTGCGAACAAGCGGTTTTTCAAATTGTTTTCAAGTGCCTCACGTTCACCATTGGAAAAATCCCGCATTTTGTCCGTTATCTCCGTCGCAATAAGTTCCGAAGGCTCTATACCGCGCTGGCGTGCTTCGTGTTCGATCAGAGCGTCAAAAATTACAGCAATCAGATCCGCCCTTATATCTTCATAACGGTAATGAAGATCGTCATTAAGGAATATCCTGAATTTTGAGTTGTATTCCGCTGCGGTAATCGTAGTAGCTCCTATGCGGGCAATAATATCAGCAGGCTTCAAGAAGGGCGAATTGATGTCCTTTACAAGGGTCGCCTTGTATTTTTGTCTTAGACGATCTATCAGGTCACCTATCTTTTTTTGCTCGGCTTGTGCCGTCAGGTATTCGGCTATTTGTTTGCGACTTTCTTCCAGCGATAATCCGTTCAGGTTTTTTGCATTTGCCGCATAAAAATCCGAGATCTGCTTCTCAGAAGGCGGTTCAGCGCCTTTGCGTGCCATTTCTATCAGATTTTCCGCAGATGAACCGGTCGCTTTAGCTTCCAGGTCAAGTAATTTTTCCGCCAAAAATTGGGAAAGGAGACTTAAACGTAATTGGGCAAAATCACGTTTTTGATTTAAGTAGGCGTCTCGGATTTCCGCATTAAGATCTTTTGCAGTAAAAGACCGCAGCTTTGAAGTAGCCAGAATCTCTTGACGCTGCTGTGCAGGGGCAGTGACAATTAATGCGGTTTGTAAAGCGATCGTCAATAAAATCAAGTGTAAACGGGAATTTTGCATTCGTTGATTCATCGTTGAAATTGTATCAAATTCGGACTGATACGCACTGCCTCAGAAGCAGAAGGCGAACCGAAAATTTCCGGATGAAACACCTTTGCCAGTATCTCGGCTCCCGTAATTATACGCGGCCCCGGACGTGAAAAATAACTCGTGGCGTCAAGTGCCCAAATATTCCCGTTCCTGATGGCTTTTATCGAGTCCAAATAGCCTGGAAACCAAACATTCCTGAGTTGACGTAAAATGTCTTCAATGTAATAGCCACATGGGATTAACACTAAAATATCCGGATCTGCGTCAAAAATGTCATTATAACCAATAGTTTTTGATGGTTGCCCTTCGTTTGCAAGCAAGGGAATGCCACCGGCAGCTAAAACTTGTTCCGGTACCCAATGTCCGGGGGCAAATGGAGGTTCAAGCCATTCCAGCATCATTACTCCCGGTTTCCGGCTGATGTTATGGGTTTTTTGTTTCAGGTTAGCCAATTTTTCATTTAATTCAGCGATGAGAATTGACGCTCTTGCGGAGCGGCCGGTCATTTCACCAAGTGTTTTAATAGTTGAAAAAACATCTTCTATTGTATTAGGTTCCAGAGAAACAATTTGCGATTCGGAGGTGAAAAGACGGACTGCCCGGCTCACGATATTAAAGCTGACGGCACATACTTCACATAATTCTTGAGTTACAATAAGATCTGGCTTTAATTTGGACAAAGTTTCCGTATCGAGATTGTAAATTGTGCCGTGGCCATCCAATTGTTGACGAACGGAATGGTCTATTTCGCGGCTGGACATAAACTCGTGTGAAATGCGGCTGGAAGTAATTTTAGGTAGATTTTGTATGCCCGGAGGAAAATCACATTCATGTGTAATTGCCAGTAAATCATCGCGCAAGCCCAAAGCGCAAAGGATTTCGGTGGCAGATGGAAGTAATGAAACTATACGCATTCCTAAAATTTAGCACATTTCAGAGCCGACATAACGAATTTTGACATCACGGCCGGGCTGATATCAATCTCTAAAAGGCGATGTTATGTTTCATCGCGTGCCATTCCGGGTTTACTTTTTTTATATAACAGAAACTGGTAATCTACACTTGAAATGACTGAGACCAGGATAAAAAGAACGAAACCCGACATTAGAGCCATAACACGTCTTGTCCCACCGGAAGGGAACCTGGTGCAAGGACAATCTGAGCTGCCAATTAACCCGATCCTTGCATCCGAGGCTGCAAAAGTAATTGCCGCAAACAGAAATCATTACGGCGGCAGTGAAGGCGATGCCGCACTTAGATCTGCGGTAGCTGCAAAAATTGCCAAATTTAATGGAATATCTTCAGATCCGGGAGTTATTCCAGGGCGATTGATGATAACTACCGGCGGAACAGGAGCACTCATAGGCATAGCGCAGTCTTTACTTCGAGGCTGTTCCGCCCTGATGTTTGAACCATACTATCCTTATCACCGGAGAATATTAGAGGAGTTCGGTGCCCGTGCAGAGACTTTCGAATTAGACCAAAGCCTGCAATTCGATGAAAGGGAACTTTTTGACAGGTGCCAGTTATTGAAATCCCGCAATCAATATCCGCTTGCTGCGATAATAGTATGTACGCCTGCAAATCCCACAGGCAAGGTGATGAATGAAACCGAGTTGAAGGCTATTTCAAATGTTGCACGAGAGCTTGATCTGATGGTTATCTCAGATGAGGTTTACGAACATTATGTTACCGGCCCTGATCGGCATATTTCTATAGCCTCTTTGCCAGACATGTTTGAGCGAACAATTACGGTCAACTCGTTTTCTAAATCCTGGAATATCTCGGGATGGCGTCTTGGTTATGCATTTGGTCCGGAAGATTACATTGCAAAAATCAATAATGCTGCAAATGTGATATACGTCTGTCCGGCTACGCCATTGCAATCTGCTTTGGCAACAGTTTTAATGTCGGATCCTGATTATTACGATAATTTGAAGACCTCTTTTGATACAAAGCGGAGGTTTGTTACCGACGCGCTTAAGAATCTGGGTTTTGAGATTTTTGATTCCGGCTCGGCTTTTTATATTTGGGCCCGGATTCCAGAACCATACAATGATGCTGTTGAGTTTAACGATATGTTGATCCGAAAGGCCGGAGTCGGTATGACACCCGGCAGCGCGTTTGCCGATTCTTCTAACTGGGATGCTTTTATGCGGATATGTATTGCCCGTGAAGATGAAGTGCTCAATAGAGCCGTTGAAAAATTACGGTCAGCTCTCATAAATGAGTAAGGCTAAATTAGACATTGCTTGCAGAGATTACAGACTATTACATCGGGTCGCTTCAATTTTGATTGTTTTGGCAACTGTGTTAATCACTGAAGTTTCGGCTCAGAACGCGTTACTTCGTGATATTGATCGCCTCAAGATTTCTGCCGCGGCCTATGCCAGACGCAATCCAAACAACGCAATTGTCGTTGCTGATGTGGCAGATTATGATGAAAAATCACAATGGAAACATTTTGATTCTCCAAAAGAACTTGAGATGTTTGCTGAGGAAAATCCAGTCTATACATCGGCTTTGAACTGGTTTCGCAAGCAACAACTGCTTTTGACTTCGATCACATATTCAAGCCCTTCAGGCGACTGGGCTCGTTATGTTACATACATATTTCGGAAGGATGGAAGCGTGGCTGCTATAACGGATGAGTTGCGCACATTTTATGGTAATTGCATAAATCTGACCAATATTTATCTTGCGAAAAATGGCAGGATTTTAAGACGTCAAACAAGGTCTTTCGATTTAATTACTAATAAACCCATTAAAAAAATATGCGATACCGGCACTTCAACTCAGATACTATATAGTTCAAAAGAATTGCCATTTTTTCAGTTGCTAAAGGAATAACAGAGCTAAACCTAAGCTCTTTTGGAATCACATTACTGCCAGATGTTAACATAAGACAATGAAAAAAATTGCTGCTCTGCTTCTGCTAATTTCAATAACTATCCCTGCTCTTACTGCACTTGCCGACGAAGGGATGTGGACCTTTGACAATCCGCCATTGCGACAGTGGAAAGAAAAATATGGTTTTGAACCGACAAAAGAATGGCTGGACAGAATCAGACTCGCTTCGCCAAAGGTAAACGGAGCTTCGGCCGGTTTTGTTTCCCCAAATGGGCTTATTGCAACTAATCATCACGTTGCGGCAAGTTACATCGAGCGTGTGTCCAGCAAGGAAAGAAATTTAATGAAAACCGGTTTTCTGGCACGAAATTATCAGGATGAGCTTAAAATTCCAGACGCAAGCGCATCAGTTCTGATGTCATTCGAGGATGTAACAAAACGAGTCAATGGTGCAGCTGTCAACGCCACATCGGATTCTGAGGCTGCATCAAAGCGGACAATGGAGATCTCAGCAATTGAAAAAGACTGCGCCGCTCTTACCAAGCTCCGATGTGAGGTAATATCTTTTTACAGCGGTGGAGAATATTGGTTATATAGGTTCAAGATTTATACCGACATTCGTTTGGTAATGGCCCCGGAGGAACAGGCAGCCTTCTTTGGCGGAGATTATGACAATTTCACCTATCCACGCCATGACCTTGATTTCACATTTTTGCGCGCATATGAAGAAGGTCGCCCTGCTTCGACTCCAAACTATCTTAAATGGTCTGAGACCGGCGCTAAAGAAGGTGATTTTGTAGTTGTTTCAGGTTACCCGGGATCTACAGCCCGTCTTTTAACCATAGCCCAATTGGTTTATCAGCGTGATATTGGAAATCCACTGCAAAAAAGAGTTTGGCAGCTGCGGCGCGCAGCGTTGGAGGAATATTCCAAACGCGGGGATGAAGAGTTCAGGCAAGCCTGGCCTGCAATGCGCTCTTTTGCCAATTCACTTAAAAGACTTGACGGTCAGCAGGAGGGGCTGCTAAATCCAAGAAATTTTGCTCGCAAAGAAGCAGAGGAACGTGATTTACGTTCTGCAGTTGAAAAGAACGTTGATCTGCAAAAGCGATACGGTTCTGCTTGGGATAATATTGCCGCTGCTTATGGTAAATTGCCTGCAATGTCTGCGCGTCTGGCTTTTTCCAATCTATCTGCTTCGCGTTTAGCCTCGATTGCACTACAAATTGTAAATTTCAAGATAGAGACCGCAAAGCCCGATGCTCAACGTTTTCCTGAATTCCGCGATCAGCGTCTGAAATCTGTTGAAAGCGCAATACTTTCACCCGCCCCGATATATCTCAACATGGAGGAAGCTCTCCTGGCTGCTTGGCTGCGAGACGCCCGTTCTGTGCTGGGACCTGACGACCCATTTATTCATGCCGCACTTGGAAATTCCGAACCAGAGGCAGTTGCGCGAAAAGCAGTCCATGGCACCGCTCTGATTGATCTGGAATTCAGAAAGAAATTGCTGGCATCAAAGGATAATGATCTATCTAGTGTCAATGATCCGATGATCGAGCTTGCTCGTGCCGTTGAGCCAATAATCCGTGAACTTCGAATATGGAATGAGCGTAATATCATCGATATTGAAACTGCAAATGGAACGAAAATCGCTGAAGCACGATTTGCCGTGTACGGGAAAACAATTCCTCCGGATGCCAATTCCCAACTGCGTCTGGAATATGGCACGGTAAAAGGATATGAAGAAGATACTACGCTTGTTCCGTACAAAACTACATTCTTTGGATTATTTGACCGTGCATTTAGTTTTAATGAAAAGCCACCATTTGATCTGCCCCAAAGAATCAAGGACAGCCGGAATCAGCTTAACCTCTCGACACCGCTAAATTTCGTTTATACCGCAGACACTATAGGTGGAAATTCAGGGTCTCCTGTAATTAACAAAGAAGGAGAGCTTGTAGGACTGAATTTCGATAGTAACCTTCAAAAGCTGTCAAATCGCTATTGGTATATCGATGAATCGGATGGAGCTCGTGCAGTAGGGGTCCATTCTGCAGGGATTCTTGAAGCCTTGCGTGTAATTTATGATGCAAAGGAACTGATTAACGAGCTAAAAGGTAAATAATGCACTATCACTTAATAGGGATATGCGGAACTGCCATGGCATCATTGGCAGGAATGCTGCAGTCACGCGGTCATTTAGTAACCGGTTCGGATCAAAACGTTTATCCGCCAATGTCAACGCAGCTTGAAAGCCTTGGAATACAAATCCTGAATGGCTATCGGGCTCAGAATGCAGATATTGGCGCTGATGTAGTTGTTGTTGGGAATGCCATTTCGCGGGGTAATCCCGAACTGGAAGAAGTCTTGAAGCGAAAAATGCTTTACCGCTCGCAGGCTGAAGTAGTGAAAGAAGAATTTATTCGCGGAAAACGTTCATTGGTTGTTGCCGGAACCCACGGAAAAACTACGACAACCAGTATTGCCGCCTGGGTTTGCGAAGTTGGTGGGCTTAATCCGGGCTTTTTGGTCGGCGGCATTGCACAGAACTTTGGTTCCAGTTTTCGCGTCAGTGATAGCAACTATTTTGTAATTGAAGGCGATGAATATGACACGGCATATTTCGATAAAAAACCCAAGTTCATGCATTATCTTCCTGAGGTTGCCATTGTTGGGAACATTGAATTTGATCATGCGGATATTTACAGGGACCTGCAGGACATAAAATTCCAATTTTCCAGACTTATGAATCTTGTACCTGGAAACGGGAAACTAATTTGTGGTACGGATTCACCAGCGGTTCGGGAAGTGCTCGATGAAATGAAAGGGAAATTATTTACGGAAGTTGAGACATTCGGACTATCAGACGACGCGCTTTGGCAGGCCAGATATATTGATTTCAGTAAGGAAAAGACACGATTTACCGTTTTTCGGGACTCATTATCATGGGGCGAATTCGAAATAAATTTGATTGGTGATTTCAATGTACGTAATTGCCTGGCGGTTATAATTGCTGCTGACTTCTGGGGCATCCCGCGTGAAAAAATTCAGGAAGCATTTGACACATTCGAGTCAGTAAAACGTCGAATGGAAGTACGCGGTGTTATTCGTGGCATTACTGTTATAGATGATTTTGCTCACCATCCGACTGCTGTCGAAGAAACACTGAAGGCTCTCAAACTAAAGTATTCAGGGAAGAGACTGGTTGCCATTTTCGAGCCTCGATCCTGGTCGTCCCGCCTTGCCGTATTTCAGGAGGCTTATGCCAAGGCTTTTGCTTTTGCTGATTATGTGATGATTGCAGGAGTTTACAATACGTCCAAAGCGAGCGAAATTGGCAAAGTGCTCGACGTCAACGAGCTTGTACGGTCAATAGAGATGCAAGGGAAGCCTGCATATGCTTTGCCAGATGCGGACACAATTATAGAACATTTGCTGCCTGATCTAAGGGATGGAGATGTCGTGGCTATCATGTCCAACGGCGGGTTTGGGGGAATTCATGAAAAACTGCTTACACGGCTCGAGGGTTGACATCTCTGTCTTTCCGGATCGTCCGATTTACTTAATTACTGGATCGCAGTAAACTCGTATGCTTTATCATCATTGATAGCATCCAAAGCCTGCTCGTTTATTATAGCTGCGCGATTCTGACGAAGTAATGACTCGGCAACTCTGGCTTCAACAGGACGTGAAAATAGAAAACCTTGTCCAAGTTTGCATCCCATCTTCTGCAACATCTCAAGCTGTCCCACGGTTTCAACTCCCTCTGCAACAACCTCTATCCCGAGGTTTTCACCAAGCATGAGAATCGTTTTGACGATTGCATCACTTTTGCTGTCGTTTCCGAGCCGATCAATAAATGCGCGATCGATTTTCATTCTATGTAAAGGAAATTGCTGTAGATAGCTTAAACTTGAATATCCGGTTCCGAAGTCATCCGTGGATAGTCGGACGCCCAAATTGCTGAGTTCGCGCAGTACCCTTTCAGACTGCTCTTTGTGTTCCATTACCGTGCTTTCGGTAACTTCGAGTTTGAGCTGCCACGGTGTCAAACCTGATTCACAGAGAGTATCTGTTACCTGATTGGTCAAAGACGGGTGCATCAGTTGACGGGCAGAAAGATTAACACTTATTGAAAGTCGGCGATCAAAACGCTTCTGCCATTCAGCGGTTTGACGACATGCCTCCCTGATAATCCAGGTGCCAATGGGTACTATCAGGCCGGTTTCTTCTGCAACACTTACGAACTCATTTGGTGAAATAAGGCCTAAAACCGGATGTTTCCATCGAATGAGTGCCTCAAATTCGCTTATCTCGAACGTTTCAAGATCTACAATAGGTTGATAAAGTACTTCAAATTCGTTGCGTTCCACCGCATGGCGCAGGTCCGTTTCTACTTGAAGCAATGTAAGATTCCTGACATGCATTTCCCGGTCAAAAATCTCGTACCTTGCAGATCCACCTTCTTTTGCCCTGTACATGGCAGAATCTGCATCACGGAGATAATCTTCCGGTTCACGGATTGAGCCGTCAGACAGGATAATTCCTACGCTTGCAGTAGTAAAAACCTCGAAACCATCTATCGAAAACGGCTCAGCGATTCGTTGCTGCAGTCTTTCTACTATGTGTATTACATCTGAACGTGAACCGGTCCGGTTGAGCAATACTGTAAACTCATCGCCTCCGAGACGCGCAATAATATCGCCGGGCCTCAATGTAGATTTCAGGCGTTCAGCAATTGCAACGAGCAACTTATCTCCTACTATGTGACCCAGGCTGTCATTAATTACTTTGAATCGGTCAAGGTCAAGGAACAGTACCGCGAAACGTGATTCTTCAGATTGCTGTGCACGTTTGATCGCCTGCTTAAGGTGTTGCATAAACTCGACGCGATTCGGAAGATCTGTCAAAGGATCATGCCGTGCGTAGTAATTAAGTTTTTCCTCGCTTTCTTTTTGTTCATGAATATCGGTATTTGTTCCGAACCATTTTACGATCCGACCTTCGCTATCGCGTCCGGCTGTGGCTTTGGAGACGTGCCAACGATATTCACCATCATGACGCAACAGGCGAAATTCCACTTCGAACGGCTCGCCGCTTTTCAGACTGTCTTGCCAGAGGCGATGCGTTTCAGGATAATCGTCAGGATGTACAACGTCTCTCCATCCATTTTGCAACAATGATTCAAAAGAAACAGAAAAGTAATCCAGTGTCCTCTTGTTCACATAATCGAGGGTGCCGTCCGGTAATGCAGTCCAGATCTGATGGAGAATGCCTTCTCCCAATTGCCTGTAACGAAGTTCGCTGGCCCTTAAAGCTTCTTCCGCCCGTTTACGTTCGGTTATATCCCGACCGATTCCCTGTACGCCTACCGGCCGTCCGTCCTGAAAGATTAGTCTCGTGCTAAGTTCTAGAGGTACACGCCTCCCGTCTTTAGCTATGATCTCCAGCTCATAGGCTGTAGGACCTTCTCCGGAGAGTTTCCGGGCGGTCATTTGACGAGCCTGTTTAAGATATTCAGGTGCGACTACTTCGGAAATGTTGAGCCGCACTGCCTCTTCACGGCTATAGCCGGTGATAATTTCACCAGCACGATTGATAGAGGTAAAGTTTCCATTCAGATCATGTGTGTAAATCAGATCATTGGCATTTTCAAAAAGGTCGCGGTATTTTTCCTCATTCTCACGTATTGCGGCTTCTACTCGTTTTCTTTCCGTTATATCGCGAGCAATGCCCTGTATGGCAATTGGCTGTCCGTTTTTGTAGATGACACTGCTATTAACTTCCAGTGTGATCCGGGTTCCGTCTTTTCGTATGCAATCAACTTCATAGGAAGTCTGTTTTTGATCACCATTAAGTTTCTTTTGTAATTGCTCTCGGACAAATTTTAGTTGGTCAGGTGCTGCTACCTGAGCCATATTCAGTTTGAGAGCTTCATCGGTAGAATAGCCGAATATCCTTTCACCGGCCTTGTTTATAGATAGATAGTTACCTTCGAGGTCATGCACGTAGATAATATCGCTTGCGTTGTCGAAAATGTTACGGAAACGTTCTTCGCCCAATCTTAATTCTTCTTGTGCTAGTTTTTGCTCCGTAATGTCGATTATTACACCCTCTCGACACACTATATTTCCATTTTCATTTCTAATGAGGCAGCCACGGTCTCTTACCCAGTGTAATCGGCCACCTGCATCAAAAATTCTGTATTCGTAGTCGACTTCACTTCCGGTTTCGGTGGACTGTACTGTAGCGTTGAAAACCCATTCGCGATCTTCCGGATGTATGACCTTTATCCACATTTCCGGATCTGAAGTCCATTGTTCAATTGGATATCCAAAACGTGAGAAAGCAGGGCTTACGTAAATTGGCGAATATGGTGGCGTCGGGTCCACTGCATAAAAAAGGACAGGCAGATTTTCGATAAAATTGCGGTAATGCCGGTCCGTGAGGGTTAATCCTACCGCTACTTTTTGATCGTGGTAATAGAGGTCTTCCTTTTTAGAAGATGAGAGTGATTCGGGCATAGAATCAGGCAGAAACCGAGCAAACGAAGAACCGACAGTATCGTCATCGTCGTTTTATCCGCAAAATAACAAGTTGCTCAACAATTGGTCTCTGAATAGAAAATTAAAAATAAGTTAGTGGAACGTCAACGAGGACTTGTAATACGATATCGGGGACGGGAGAAAGCGCACTTCAGTCCTCACCAGACACTTTAATATCATATTTTGATTAAAAATGGAAGCCTGTTTTTTATTTTAAGAGACACAGCACTCTCTAAAGAATAATTTAAGTTTTCCGGCCAATTAAAAATTCGCTTTGGAAAATTTCTATTTCGGCTGTAAACTCAAATCGCATAAGTTCTTATAAATTGGTGACTAATTTTGCATTGCCTTATGATTAACCGTTTTTTCAGCCTGACACTAGCCTTTACTTTGTTTTTGGGCTCAATTACACAATTACCCGCTCAGAAAATGCCCGCCGACGCCGACCCGGTTCTATGGCAACGGGCACTCTCTATTCACCGCAAGGCAATTATTGTAGATGGCCACAATGACATTACTTCTCCGATGGTGGATGAGGATTTTGACCTGGCATCGAATTCCCTAGGCAGATTTCATTCTGATGGCGACCCGTTTCATACTGACCTTAATCGAATGAAAGCAAGCGGAGTTACCGGCGAGTTTTTCTCAATTTACGTAGGAGGACAAACCTGGAGAGAGGGGCGGGCGATGGTGAGAGCGATGGATCTCATTGATGCGACATATAGAGAGGTCGAGCGTCACCCCGAACAACTTTCAATGTGCACATCAGCTAACGACATTCGACAAGCAAAGAAAAGCGGCAAAATCTGTGTTCTGATGGGTATAGAGGGCGGCTATGCAATTGAGAACTCACTTTATGCACTTAGAAATTTTTATCGGCTCGGTGTCAGATATATGACGCTAACCCATAATGTAAGTCACGATTGGGCGGATGCTCACCGCGATACACCAAAGAATAATGGTCTTTCTGATTTTGGTAAAGAAGTTGTCAGGGAGATGAATCGGCTGGGAATGTTAGTTGACATTTCTCATGTTTCCGTGAAAGTCATGAATGACGTTTTGGACATAACGAAAGCTCCAATAATCGCATCGCATTCAGGGGCACGCGGTGTAGCCGACCATACCAGAAATATTCCGGATGATGTGCTACGACGTATTGCAAAAAACGGCGGTGTTGTAATGATAAATTTTTATCCTTCGTTTTTAGATGAGCGCACAAATCGCGAGGAGAACGAACGTGCCGCCCGGCTGCGCAAGCAATTCGAAGAGCTTCGTGAGAAATATAAAAATGATCGCTCTGCCTACAATGAAGCTGAACTTAAACTCCTTGCGGAGAACCCCATCTACGTAGCTCCCTACACTCGAATTGTTGATCACATAGACCACATAAAGAAAATTGCCGGCATTGATTATGTTGGTTTGGGCTCTGATTTTGATGGAGTTCCAATGTTGCCCGCAGGGATGAACGGAATGGAGGATCTGGTTCTTGTAACATATGAGATGCTTCGTCGTGGTTACAGCGAGATTGAAATCCGCAAGGTTTTGGGGCTAAATTTCCTTCGGGTTTTCGACCGCGCGGAGCAAATTGCCGGTAAACGTAAAATTAGTGCCGGAGGCAGCCTCGTAAAATNCAAATAAACCAGCTTGCCTATCTGCAATTCTGCGATTTATTTACCTGCCACATGACAGGATGAATTCCCGCGGCCTGCAGTTTCCGGCTACTTATACTACTTATCGCCGGTGAGCAGATACGTCGTAATTCAAGGAGAACTTCCCGGAGCGGATTCCGCCCGATTCTCAACTTTGAATTACTACAGAAAGTTAGAAAGTAAAATATTAAGAAAATGCGCTTTCTTGGCTTGAAAGTTATTTTCTGCGGATTGTCTTTTTCATTTTGAAGGCTTTCTTTTTCTCAATCGAATTCTGTTTGATGAAGGCTTTGAGAAGCGCCGCCGTCTTTTACTATTAATTTCGCGACAGATCTGAATGAATTTTAGCGAATGAAACATCTTGCATAATTGTTCCTTAACGGTTTGCAACGCGAAAATAAATCCGACACAGAATCGCCTTGCCGGTTTATAATGTGGGTATTTGGGCTACACAACCGCCGCCCGCAAAAAAACGAATCTTTATCTACGATACTT
>FUFK010043348.1_pt1 | contig 21536 bp, 13 predicted proteins | sample 1021851 | NCBI WGS metagenome assembly FUFK01 (sample SAMEA51879418, study PRJEB19060) | metagenome
GAATCTGTAATATCTCTGCCGATTTCAAGATTTTCTTCATCGTAGAGAATCACGGTCACATCTTCCATACCGTCTCCTCCGGATGAATTGTTGATGAGTGCCGCAAATACTGCTCCGTTAACATCAGCCTTGAGTCCGGAATCGTCGAGCTGCCCGCTTAGAACCTCTCCGATATCGGCACTAATGTGCAGGCTACCTGTCATAACTCCAAGTAAGCTTCCAAAGATAATCAATACAGCACCTGCGACTCTTGTGGCTGGATCTGTAGAAAGATCTTCCAGCCACCATTCAAAGCGAGTTCTCTTTGATTCAGACTCATCAGACATGCTCGCCGCCCTCCCGCTCATCCTTCCTGACAACCGGCGGCTTCTCAGTTTGCCGCTTTGAGATTGACGTGTAAATGAGCCATAACAGAGGTACTGAAATCAGTACTAAAGATCGATTTAATGCTACAAATTGCTCACCTTCCTGACAATCTATACAATCATCTGAAGGGCTAATTGTGGAGTTATTTTGACAATTAACTGAGAGGTTTGAAAACTCGATGTTGACCTCATAATAATTTGACCAATTTTTGCCAGTAACCCAATAATTGCCGGTTTCAGGATCTTTGGCGATTCCGTTCAACACCCCGGAAGATTCTGGTTCAAATTGTTCTCGAATTGAGCTAAAGTCTACCTTTTGACAGACGTAACCATTTGAGGTTTGAATCAAATAAATCGAGTCATCGAACCACCTGTTTGCTAGTATGTATTCGTTATTGTCGATACACTCCAATTCATTCCAGCGCTCACTCGGCCCACCGCCTAACAATACTTCCAATGAATTGTTGAATGATATTGTTGAATTATTGGAATTTCTTAAATGGCCTGAGCCATCCGAAAGCCACAGCCCATTTTCATCATAATTACAGATTCCCCAGCCCTCTCCTTGGTAAGAAATACTACCAATTTGCTGCAATGAATCGAGGTCGTAAATAAATGCAATATTTTCTTTCCAGGTTAGTTGGATAATCGAATTATTCCAAATGGTTAAACCCTCAGCAAAATAATCATCAGAAAGGTTGTACTGAGTCTCAATTTGGCCTGTACTCATGTTTACAATTCTGATGCTAGATTCACCGTATAGGCCTGTGCTTTCATAGAACTTTCCATCGTGAATCTCTAGGCCTTGAGTAAAGGCTGAATCATCATGAGGAACCTGGCTGATTAGTTCTGGTTCAATGACAACCACCTGCCACACCTCGGGGGTCTCAGAAATTACACTCGAAAGGGGAATAAATATTGATGAAACAACACACAATAATGCAAGAATTGAGGTTCGAATTTCATATTTCTCCCTGAGGTAGAAAATCCGGCCCTTCGGGCCGCGGGCGTCCGAACGATGCTCCATCGATGTTATAGCGGGTTGAAGAGGGGCTTGAACCTGTCTTATTGCTGAGGTGTGTGTAAGTGAGCACTTTGAATAGTACTAGTAAGTCAACAACTACGTTGTTGTTGGTTTGGCTTATGCTAGTTTCTGTAATGCTCCCAATGGTGAGTGCAAGTGAAGACTCAACGGATGATGAAAACCAGATTATAGCAGGGGATTTGAGTGATTTCGACCCTGCCATTGACGGTCATGCCTACATTTACAACGATCCAGACAACCCTGTTTTCTCCGCATTTGGCTATCTAAAGAAACAATGGATTGAGAACGATTACCCTAACTTAATTGAACCTTTTTCTACAGCCTATCAAAATACAAGATCTACTGCTAGGTCTTGTGAAAATGCTTGGGCAGTGGATGACACGGACACTTTCTCAACCTCTAGTGGAACTGTTACTGCAACTGTGGAGAAAATTTCAACGAATTCCGCTATTTTTGTTGAAGATGGTGTAGTGATTTCTTCAACCACACTAAACGACATCACTTCAACCTGGGAATCGACTATCTACCCGACAGACACGACATACTTTGGGAATCCTCCCGATGTTGACAATAATTGTCAGATTGAGATCTTAATTTTCCAAATCGATGGCGGAGGAGGTATTGGGGGTTATTTCGACCCTAACGTTGCTAGTCAACGAGAAATTATGTTTGTTGATTCAGGTGATTTAAGTTGGAGAAACACGATTATTGCTCATGAGTTTCAACATCTTCTTCACAATGCGAGAGACCCATACGAGTACATTTGGCTAGATGAAGGGGCTGCTGATATGGCAGCCTACCTGTGCTTTGGTGTCACCAACACTATCTCAGGACACGCAAATGAATGGTCGCAAAATGCCAATATGAGTGTTCGTTGGTGGAATCAAAGAATAGCAGATTATGGTGGAAGTTTCATGTTTGTGATGTATTTAGCCGACAAACTTGGAGGAGGAACAGCAATTTCTAGACTCGTTGCTGACACCGCTACAGGTGGAGCTGGAGTTGAGAATTTAGCAAGAAATCCTGAACCTGGTGCAACTGCAATTGGAACTACCATGTCGGATATTTTCGCTAATTTTACTGCCGCTGTCAGCCTCGATAGTGCCCAAGGTGCATTTGGATTTTCCAATATTGCAATGACTGCAGGATGTGTCACAGGATACATTTGCAAAGTTCAGATGAGTGGTTATCGCGATGAGTGGCAATCGACTTGGGTAAGTCCCACGCAAGAGCTTGAAGGCTGGGGAATGAGGGCTTACAAATTCTCGGGAGGCACCGGAGCACCGCTTAACCTGATGGTTCAACCAACTCAGTTCGGTGTAGCTGGAACCGTTATGGCAAAAGATTCCGCTACCGGAACTTGGACGATGAACAGATTGAGAATTGACTCGGCCACTGGTGCAGGAACTGGTCTCGTACATGGATTTGGCAATACTACTGACGAAGTTTGGGTAATTGTTTGGTATGAATCCCAAGTCACTGATTGTGATTACAATTTTGCTAGTTGTGGAATAACAACCGGTTCCTACCCTACTACTGATATCGTAGTTCAAGCCGGTATCATTACCGATCCTGCTGAAGTAGACATAATTTCAGTCACAACCTTCGATCGTGATGAAGACAATGTAGACGATAGTGTGGAAATTGAGTTACAAGTTACATCGAATGCTTTCTTTGAAATTATCGAAGTCACCTTTGAAGCATTCGTAAACAACACCCTAACAGATTCGATTACTTTCTCAATGACCGCAGGAAACAATATTCCTACAGAGGAAAGCATTTGGTTTACCCCACCATATACTGGCGATTGGACATTTGGAGTTGACATCCGAGATATTAGTGGGGAAGTTACGGATACTGCATTTACTCTACCAATACCACTAGCAAATATGAAACCGGTTGCAAGTGGATCGACTTCGACCTCCATTACTCAAACCTGGTTACCTGTCAGCCTATTTGGTGGGGGATATGATGTATGGGGGTTCGGACTGCTGAATGGTTCATACAGTTACAACGAAACACCTGTTGCTTACAATTGGAACTTAGGCGATAATGCCACATCGGGGCTAAAGAACCCGGTCCACATCTATGAGGAGCCTGGAAACTATACTGTAGCGCTAACCGTTGAAGACGTCGGTGGCTTCTACTCTGAAACCCAATATTGGACGGTAAGTGTTACAGACACTACTGAGCCTATTCCAGAAATTAGAGTGGATGGAGTCACCATAACGGATGAAATTGTCTTATTAACAAACCAAAGGGTAATGTTCTCTGCAAGAAGTACCGTAGACAATGTACCCCACGAAGAAATAGAATTCACTTGGAATTGGGGTGATGGAAGTGACGAAGGCGGACTAGGTCTTGTAGAAGCTAGCCATGCATATGTGGATGGTAGCGCTGATGGTACCGTTTACACTTTGACGCTTGCAATAAACGATGGAACTTTCGTTGTAGAACATCAAGTATACGTTAGAGTACTCAACAGGGTGCCGAGGCAAGTTTTCGACCAGGAACTACAAACATACACACTAACTCCTTTGACACTACCCGATTTATTCATCGATGACGATGGGCTAATTGTAGAATATCGATGGGAATTCGAATCCGGTGTAAATTTCTCTAGTCAAGGCATAACCCAAACATCGGACTTCTCGGGAACGACTTCAGTAAATCAAAATCCAACAGTTGGTTGGAATACTCCTGGTATGAAAACCGTCACTTTAGAGGTCACAGATGACGATGGCAACGTATCTTCTACAACACTGATGGTTAGGGTGTTAAATCAAAGGCCTGTGGCTGTGTTTGACCGTCCTTCAGATGGTACGGTTGAAACCGAGTATTTCTTTGAGAGTTTATCTTTTGACCCAGACGGAGATACATCATTATTGCAGACACGATGGAATATTACTGGAATGGATGTAGAAATAGAAAACTCATCCGCTGTATACCACACTTTCACAGAGCCAGGTTTGTACACAATTTCATTGACTGTTATTGATGACAGAGGTGCTGAATCTGCAACCAAATCATATCAAGTCAGAATTGCCAATCCTCTTCCCGTACCAATGGTGGAATTTTTACAACCTAGCATAAATGGTAGCGCTCTTCAGTCAATCCCTAGCTCAGAACAAGAAGTTACTTGGTGGGTTCCATTTGTCGTTGACGGGGGGGCATTCATCGCTCCAGATTGTCCACTGAGATTTGATGGTTCAGAAAGTTATGATTCCGACCCCAAATTTGTTGGAAGACATTCTACAGACCCTGAAAACGCCGAATGGAACGGCATAACAAGATGGATTTGGGACTTCGGCGATGCTAGTCCACAAGCTGAAGGAGCTGTTGTTTGGCATTCTTGGGAGCGACCTGGAACTTACGTCGTTAGTCTAACCGTTGTCGATGGATTTGAAGGTGGAGACACCAATACGACCTCGATTACCGTACATGTCTCAAGAGCGCCTGAAATCAATCTTATCGACCCCATTGATTCAGACTATGTTAACCAAGGCGACCTAGTTCTCTTGAATCATAGCGCCTTTGATGCAGATCTAGTTGAAGGATTGGAAGCCTGGTTAGATGTAAATGCCGATGAGGACAGCGATGGAGATGGAGTTTCCACCAATGACAAAGACACAAGTCTGACCAGTGAACTCAGTGTCAATTGGGACCTAAATGCATTGGTCGACACAGACCAAGATGGAGACCCAAGGAACGATTTCCTTTGGGGTAACATGACTTGGGGTGAGACAGGTGAAATACGTCTAGTCTTACAGGTCTGTGATGGAGTTGGAGTATGTACTTCAGAGGACTATGTGATAAGTGTGCTTTCTGCAGAAGAAGAAAACCGACAGAAGTCTTGGGATGAGTTGACTTGGAAGGACTTTGTTCCAAACAAAGAGAGCGGTGGCCTTCTAGCACTGGTCGCGATGGTACTACTTCTCGGCTGGTTAGTCATGAGGCAGAAAGACGAAGAGGAGATGGATGCCGAGGAAATGCTTGAGACCTACGATGTACAGGAAGTAGAAGCGGAAGGCGGGCTACCTGGCATGGATCAACACAATCCACCCCCACAACCGAAGTATCTGACGGTTGACGAGCGAAGGAACAAGGAGTCCGGATACGTCCGCCCAATTAGAACTCGGAGGCGCTGAAGTGCATCAAATTGTGAAAAAATTCTTTGCAACCGGGTTTAGTTTCGGCTTAATCGCACCTATTTTTGCGATATTAATTGTGTCAGCAGGTACTGTTTCCGCCTCAGGGAGTGATTGTTCTGTACCCCTTGATGCAGGATTTGACAGCGATTTCGCAGAAGTTGTCGAGGTTGAAGATAATTCTCGGGGTTGGTGGGGTGGATCCAGCGTAAATACTGATTTAAGTCCACTTAGGGATGATTTGTATGTTGAAATTGACCTTGCTAGAAACTATGCACAAGCACTGCGTTTGGAATTGGTTACTGGATATTCGTATACATTCTGTGTTGAATTTAATTCCGACCCAGATAATCCCCCCACCGATGATCCGAAAGGTGACGTATATTTGTTTGATTCCGCGAATTGGGGGAGATACCAAGATGAATTTGTAATGGCATCCGAAGGTTGGGAAACTCCGGAGGAGGTAATGGATATGATTCCTGTTGAATGGCGAGACATGGTTGTGTTTCTTCCATTCAGAGACACTCATGCATATGAGGATAAACGTAGCACCAGTTTTTCCACAGCTCTAGATAACGACAACAAAGCCTTCATTTCATGGTTTGGAGATAATAGTGATGCAGAATATTTCATCGCTCTTGATAACTGGAACAATAGCAGACCAAACGATGCATCGGCTGTTGACGGAGATATGATTGTTCAAGTTTGGATTGAAGTAGAGGATAGGATAACTCTACCAAAATTTACAGCTTACATTATTGTAGGATTATTGCCATTAAGTTGTGTAATTGTCCCTATACTAATTCATTCAAGATACCATTCTAATGGCACTGGAGAAAGTCAAGAGAAGCAAGAATTGGTTCCACTGCTGGAACAATGAATCACTCGTAATTTAGCATCTCCCAAGCAATTAGTAAGTCTGATGCGTTTATTCTGCCCTGAGAAGAAAGGTGTGAGCCGCTTTCCATAGTAGAATATACTAGATCTTGATTTAGTAATGGGGCATGAATTCTTGTCCAATCGCCACCAACGCCTATGCCCATGATTGAAGTCTTCTGTTCAGACTCTTTTAGCATCCAAGCCGCCTCAAATAATTTCAATCCTGAATTCCTTCCACTGGTATTGTAACAGACTTTGATGATATCTCCAGATTCTACCATGTCTTCGATNTCATTGACGATTTCTGATGCACTGCCCGGCTCCTCTGAAAAATGGTTGGAAGAAATGACCTTGGTCTTGCCTTTAGCAATCTGCATCAGTTCTAAACGAGTTTTGGAATCGATATCTGCCTCGAGGTCTACCCAACTTACTCCACTGTCGATAGCCGCTCTAAGGACTGAAATCCTCTCTTCTTCGGTTCCAGGGAAATGACCTCCCTGTCTCTCTGGACGACAGGTNAGTACTACTGGTAAATCGATTCCTCCTTTGAATGCGTCTAGAGCGCTTGATATATTGATTGAATCGAATTCTTGTGGGATGTACTCCGGTGGAACATATACCGGCCTCTTGCGCCCTTGTCTTTCATTGGAATCGGTAACCTCTTCAGGTTCGGGAAGTTTCTCCACCACCCAAAGCTTGTCAAGACGAACCTCACAAAGGTCAGCACCTACAGCAGTAGCGCGGGCGGCATCTGCGAGTATCTCATCAACCGAGCAACCAGATAGAGTCACACAGATTGTGGGTCTTCGCATCGGCTCGGCCACCGGAGGAGTCTGTTTAACCATATTTGTGAGCCAATACCCCTCCTAAGGAGGGGTGAAAGAGTAAATTCACTTCCACTTTCCATGTTTTCCGGACACTCTCTAGGGAGGGTTGATTAACCCCCCGTGTGACCATGTTTATTGGAATGCCTGAGGGTTCCCCTACGGGAACCCTCAGACGATTGGAGTTGAAAAAATGGCTGATGATTACGGAGCAGATAGTATTCAGGTCCTTGAAGGGCTAGAAGCGGTACGAAAAAGGCCTGGGATGTACCTAGGTGACCCTCATGATGGGTCTGCTTTACACCACTGTATTTGGGAAGTAGTCGACAATGCGGTAGACGAACATCTAGCCGGCCATAACCCCACCATAGAAGTCGACCTCAACCCTGATGGTTCAATCAGCGTCACAGATCATGGCCGAGGAATACCGGTGGATATGCACCAAGAGGAAGGAGTTAGTGCGGCTGAGGTGATTATGACTAAACTTCACGCAGGAGGTAAGTTCGATAATGAGGCCTACAAAGTCGCAGGAGGGCTTCACGGTGTAGGAGTAAGCGCTGTTAACGCTGTATCTGAGTGGTTACATCTAGAAATACACAGAGAAGGAAAGGTTTGGGAGCAGCGATATAACCAAGGAGTTCCGAAATCCAAACTAGAGTCAACTGGAAAAACCGACGTTACTGGAACCAAGGTTTCTTTCAAACCTGATTTGACTATTTTTAGCGATATTGTCGAATTTGATTTTGAACAAATAAATACAAGATTACAGAGGACCGCTTTTCTAAATGGCGGTTTGCAGATTATTTTCAGAGATCTTCGCGGAGAAGATCCGGTAGAAATCGACCACACCTACGATGGAGGGCTCAGAGAATATGTCGCTCAAATGAATTCAAAGAAGAATACAATTCACGATGAAGTGATTCACATCTTTGGAGAAAAAGACGGAGATAAAGGAGAAGTTCATGTCGAAATAGCCTTGCAGTGGACCGATTCCTACTCAGAAAGTATCGACTGCTTCACCAATATCATTCACAATGCAGATGGGGGCACTCACATGTCTGGTCTTCGCAGTTCTTTGACTAGAACAGTAAACTCCTACGCTCAGTCTAGAAATTTGCTCAAAAATCTAAGCAGTCTTTCCGGCGATGATGTTCGTGAAGGCCTTGGGGCTGTTGTCTCGATTAAGCACCCCGACCCGTCATTCAATGCTCAAACCAAGGCTAAGTTGGTGACTAGTGAAGTCGCTGGAATTGTTGAGCAGATAGTAAACGACAAATTAGGTGAGCACTTTGAGGAGAACCCCTCGATTGCTCGAGCCATTGTGGACAAAGCAGTATTGGCCAGCAAGGCGAGAGAGGCTGCTCGCAAGGCGAGGGATTTAACCCGCAGAAAAGGAGTGTTGGAAGGCGGCGGCCTTCCAGGTCAATTAGCTGATTGTCAATCACGCGACCCAAATGAATGCGAGATATATATCGTCGAGGGAGAATCTGCAGGCGGATCTGCAAAGACCGCTAGAGATAGGCGCACTCAAGCGGTATTGCCCCTTAGAGGAAAGATTCTGAATGTCGAAAGACAACGTGGTAATGATGCCAAGGTTTTCACCAATGAGCAAATTCAGCGAATGATTAGAGCTTTTGGCGCTGGAGTAGGAAATGATGAAGGCGATGAAGGTGCTTTCGACCCTGAGAAACTAAGGTATGGTAAAATCATCATCATGTGTGACGCAGATATCGACGGCGCACACATTCGAACATTGATTATGACTTTTCTTTGGAGATATATGCGGCGAGCCATTACCAATGGTAATGTCTACATCGCTATGCCCCCCTTATTCTCAGTAGGAAGAGGAAACAATGTCGAATGGGTACATAGCGAAGAAGAGTTGGATGCTACGGTAAAGCGTTTCAAGAAAGAAGCGCCCTCGGCTAAAATTTCAGTTCAAAGATACAAGGGTCTGGGTGAAATGAACCCTGAGCAATTGTGGGAGACCACAATGGACCCAGAAGTTCGACGTATGATGCGAGTAACTATCAAAGAAAAGAATGGGCAGCCAGACATAGAAAGCGGCGACGAATTATTCACTATTCTGATGGGAGAAGATGTCCCCGATCGTCGTGCATTCATTGAACAAAATGCATCGGAGGTAACGTCATTAGACGTTTGAGGTGATAAAATGAGTGAAGAATTAGACCGAAGATTTGTCTCCGATGAGATGAAAGAGAGTTACATAAATTATGCAATGAGTGTAATTATTGGCAGAGCGCTTCCAGACGTTAGGGACGGCTTGAAGCCTGTTCACAGACGTATTCTGTGGGGTATGCACCAAGCAGGCCACACTCACGACAAGAGTTACAGCAAGTCTGCAAGGTCTGTTGGAGAAGTGATGGGTAAGTATCACCCACATGGAGACCAGGCCCTATACGATACCATGGTCAGAATGGCGCAAGACTTCTCCTTGAGATACCCACTAGTCGATGGCCAAGGTAATTTCGGCTCGATAGATGGCGATCCACCTGCAGCTATGAGATACACCGAAAGTAGGCTAGATCGACTTTCTTCACACATGCTAGACGACATCAATAAGGACACTATTGACATGGTTGCAAACTTCGATGATAGTGAAAGTGAACCAACTGTATTGCCTTCAAGACTTCCTAATCTTCTGCTAAACGGAAGCGATGGTATCGCGGTTGGAATGGCAACAAAAATACCACCTCATAACCTAAACGAAGTAGCCGCAGCAGTACGATTCCATACCGAGAAGGTGATTGAAGAGGACCGAAAACGATCTTTGGACAAACCACCAAAGATTGACGCAATGGAATACATGGAATATCTCAAAGGACCCGACTTCCCAACAGGGGCGACAATTCATGGGATAGATGGTATTCTAGATATGTATAGAACTGGGCAAGGGAGATTCCACATACGATCAGAAGCAGAGGTAAGAGATGATTCCTCAGGTAAGAAAATAGTCATCACTTCTATTCCATATCAAGTTAGAAAAGCAAGCATGTTGAAGGGTATTGCTGAGTTAGTTACGAAAGAGACAATCAAAGGTATTCGTGACATTCGTGATGAGTCCAGCAAAGAAGGAATCCGAGTAGTAATTGAAGTCAAGAATAATGCAGACCCGCACGCAATCCTCAACCAATTATACAAATCGAGTAGATTACAAGAATCGTATTCCGCTAACATGATGGGGATTCTGAATGGAGCGCCTGTGCAACTAGATTTGTCCACAATTCTGCACACCTATGTTCGCCATAGGGAGACTGTTATTGAGAGGCGGACTCAATTTGAATTGAACAAAGCAGAGGCAAGAGCGCACATTCTTGAAGGTCTCATGGCGGCTCAAAAGAGAATGACTGAAATTATCGAAGTCGGAAGAAATTCAGACTCTAGAGATCAATTCGAATCGTACCTTAGAGGAGAAGAAAAATATCCAAAGATAAAGCGTTTCGACTTCTCTGAAAAGCAAGCGAAAGCGATAGCTGAACGGCGACTTTACCAACTTACCAAACTAAATGTAAAAGAGGTCGAAGATGAGCTTGCAAAACTGCAAGAGGCGATCAAAGAATACCAATCAATTCTCGATAGTCGCAAGCGAAGATTGGAAATTCTAATTTCTGAACTCGAGGAAGTAGTGGAAAAGCACGGAGATGAAAGGCGTAGCCACATTGACCCGAGTCCACTTTCAATGGACAGAGAGGACCTAGTAGCAGAACGCGCTTTAGTCATCTCTCTAACTCAAGACAATTACATTCGCCACCTACCGGTAGAGGCCTTCCGTCTACAAAACCGAGGTGGAAAAGGCCTCAAAGGAGTTGCAACTAAGGACGAAGATGCGCCTGCGGCTATTGTTACCTGCTTCTCCAAAGACAGGTTACTGATTTTCACCGACCAAGGGCGGGTTTACGGCTTACGAGCTTGGGAAACTCCTCTCGCTAGTAGGTATGGAAGAGGAACTCATATTCGCAATTTATTGCAAGGAATTAGAGATGATGAAAAGGTCATCTCGATACTTCCAATGGATAGAGAGTTGATTGAAAATCCTGAAGGCCACTACCTAATTTTCGCGACAAGCCAAGGCCGAATTAAGAGAAGTAGGCTTTCTGATTATGTTAGAATAAATCGAAATGGAAAATATGCTTTGAAGTTTGCAAGCGAAGCCGATTCGTTGGTACAGGTAAGACCTGCAACTGATGCAGACCATGTTGTTTTGGTATCTTCAGGAGGCTATGCTTGCCGGTTCCTTCCTGCGGAAGTCAAAACTAGGACCGACCCTTCAAGTGGAGAGGTTCAGACAACTCATACAGTTAGAGTTCAAGGTAGAGTTAGCCAGGGTGTAAGTGGAATGAAATTACAATCCGGAGATAGTGTAATCGGAATGATTGTCACTGATGATTTCGACACGAGTGTACTTACAATTTCCAAATATGGTATGGCCAAGCGAAGCCGCTTAGGTTCAGGAAGTATGATTCAAGTCACTGGTGAAGATGGAACACAACTTGTCGATGATGAAGGTGAGCCTGTGATGGAAAGGGATGGCTACAGAAAGACCAATCGTGGTACTAAAGGTGTTCGAACAATGGCACTATCTGATGAAGATGCGATTGTTGGTCTGAGACAAATCCCTGATTTATCTGATCAATTATTCATGTTGACTGGAAGTGGAATGATGATTCGCATGCCTGCGACGCAAACCAAAGAAACATTGGGTAAGATGACAAAAGGTACGAGAATAATGGAATTGAGAGGTGCTGACAAAAAGTCTCACATCGATGAAATTATCTTCGTAGCGCGTCTTCCTGCTGAACTCATCGAGGGGGATGAAGATGATTCCGACGGTGCGAACGAGGAAGAATGATTCCAACCGCTCGCCTTAAGCCACAATCTTAGGTCGCCGGAGCACTGCGGCAGTCGCATAGCCTGGCCATTGCGCTGGATTGCTAATCCAGTGGTGTTTCACCTCGGGAGTTCGAATCTCCCCTGCCGCGCCACTGAAAATAAGCAGAGGATTCATGCTACGATAGGTTCCCTCGATGGTTGTGAGCGTAGCCAGTTGGTTGACTGCCGGCCTTGCCGGCTTGGCGATTATAGGGCTCCTCTCTCTACTCGCAATATGGATTAGAGTCCAGAGATTACGGCCTTCTAATGATCGTTCTTGGGTCAATGATAATTCACGTAATGCGACTATAGAATTCGACGGAGATATCGCAAAAATCAAGAATATTCGCGATTTTGATTGGCGCTCTACCAAGGATTTTGACGAGAGATGGATCGACGATGAATTCGACCTAAGTAAGGTAGATTCTATCTGGTTAACACTGGAATATTTTGACCCTAGACACAGACAAATGGCACACACAATTCTCTCATTTCAATTTGAAGATGGGCGGCGACTAGCCTGTTCGATTGAAGTCAGAAGAGAACAAGGCGAGAAATACCATCCCGTGAAAGGACTTTTTCGGGAATACGAATTAATCTATGTCTGGGCTACAGAAAGGGATGTTATTGGAGTTCGTACCCGCTGTAGAAAACACTCGGTAACTCATCTATTCAAGGCAGTAGTATTGGGCCCTGGAAACGAACGAAGAATGCTTGAATCCTATCTAAAGAGAACTAACGATTTAGCGCGAAATCCTGAATGGTATAACACAATCACCAATACCTGTACAACAAATATCGTCAGACACGTAAACGAGGTCTATCCAAAACGAGTACCAAGAGCCATTTCCATACTGATGCCGGGACTTAGCCCGAAGATGTTAGAGCGTGCAAATTTGATTGAGATGAAAGGAACGCTTGAGGAAACATTGGCTGCTTGTGAAATCGATGAGAAAGCAAAGGCTTGGAATGGTGAGGATGATTTTGGAGATGTCATTCGAGCCTAGATCTATTTGATGCAAATTCTCTATTGCACATCGTTGGGTTGAATTGTCTGGCCTCGATGAGAGGTTGTGCTGAGTATACCTGAGATGCATCTGTCTGGCTCTCATGAGTGGAGTTTGCCTCCGTCGAAAAGCCACATCATTCGGTGGTTAACGATGATTTCTCAAAGTAATACTACCTGTTTAATCAAGTTAAAAAAATCACCTGGAGCTGATGTGAATTCGATGGCAGAATGCCTTCAGGAAATGGGAGTTAATGTCGAACGGAACAAAGANGGNTGGNTTGTTACACCTCCAAAACAGGGCCTTAGCGCCCCGAATATAGGACTTGATTGTGGCAACTCAGGGACCTCAGCGAGAGTCCTAAGTGCCCTTGTGGCAACAATGGGTGAAAAGGTCAAATTGGATGGCGATGAATCATTGCAAGCGAGAAGTAGTAGTCTTGGAAAAATCCTAAGAGATTTGCAAGTGAATGTGGATAGTGATTCATTACCGGTTATTGTAAATGGAAAAATGAAAGGTGGAGCTACTGTAGATGTTAGCAAATCGAGCCAGCCACTCAGCGCCTTAATTCTGGCTTCTCCAAGCCTTGAGGAGGCGATTGAGATACACGTTGAAGGAGAAGCGGTGAGTAGGGGTTATCTCGGTATGACTTTTGACATTGCTAGAAGTTGTGGCTGCCCAATAGAAATGAGTTCTCAATTGATTCTTGAGCCCTGGAATGTAAATCCACCCAATGAAATCGATATCCCACCTGAATTGAGTCTCTTCCCAATGGCAATTCTNCTAGAACTACTCCATGAGGGATTGCACTTACAAACTGAATTGGCAACATACGACCCACTGCTGTTGATGGCATTTGATGCGATTGATAGGGCTAATGGGAGTGAAGTCGATTTGAGGGATGCCAGCGATTTAGTCACCCCAGCCGCTGTTTGGATGGCCTTGGGAGAGGGAGGAAGTATAACCGGAATTCCACACGCACGCGGGAAGGAATCAGATAGGATTCGGCGAACTGTGGAATTATTGCAGACATTCGGAATGAATTCAGAAGAGACTGAAGAGGGCCTTGTTATACCTGGTGGACAGACTCCTAATACACCAAATGAGCCAGTTCAAACCCACATGGACCATCGATTGGCGATGGTTGCAATGATTCTTGCGAGCAAGGTTGGAGGAGACATCATTAATGCAGAGATTTGTGAGGTTTCACATCCAGGATTTATACAGCAATTATTTGCCTTATCTCAACCATGACGACCGAAGTGACGATCTAAGTGCTTCATCGTTAATCGAAGCACTGTAGGCCTGCCATGAACACAAGCCCATGGATTCGGAACGGTTCTCATATCCTGTAATAATCTCCTCATTTGAGCAAGGTTCAACTTTTCATTTGCCTTGACGGAACCCCGACAAGACCGCATAAATGCAATATGGTCACGGAGATTTGTGACAGCATCAAATTCCTCAGTTCCATCTGGAGTACTTACTAATTCGATGAGTAAATCTTGGAGGAATTCTTCTAAAGATTCGTTTCCAACTAAAATCTCCGGTACTCGGGTAATTTGTAGTGAGTCATTGTGTGCTTCAAATGCGATACCCAAACTCTCCAATGTCGACTGCCTAGCAATAGCTGCAGCCTTCTGGCTTGCACCAACAGAAAGAGATATTGGAGTCAGTAAATCTTGACCCTCCCAACTGACCATCTGTTCACGTAATCGCTCATAGCGAATTCTTTCATGGAGAGCGTGTTGATCAACTATGAATAACTCATCATCTCCCTCGGCTAAGATGTAAGAATCGGACAACTGCGCTAATGGATTCATCTCTGGAAGTTCCGGAATTACCGCTGATTTTGGAATTGGCTCGTCTAGTGGAGAAGTTGAACTACCAATCGCGTGTCTATGCAATTCTCTTTCTTCTGAAGACAGAGAAGGTGTTGTGGGTTCGGATTCCATCCCAGGTAGAGTATCTTGTTCAGTGATATATTCGGAAGTAGATTTGGATTGACTGCGAATAGGAGTTTCCACAGAATGACGAATGCTAGAAAATCGAGTCTGGATTGTTTGATTTTCACTAGCGGCGTTAGCCCATTCTGGTAGGTTTGTTACAGGTGGTGCAGGAGGATTAGCCTCTGACCTCTCAGAGATACCCTCCAGAATAGTGTCTTCACTAGCTTCTGGCCTAGTTGCGATTTGCGAAAGTGTGTGTTTTATCGAACGTTCAAGTCGCTCCAAAACACGCCATGAATTCTTCAGACGGACCTCTCTTTTTGTTGGGTGAACATTGACATCCACCTCGTCTGCAGGTAGGCGTAGTAATAGAACGCCGATTGGATGTCTGCCCACCATTAATCGAGTGTGATAACCACGTCTGACGGATTGAAGGAATGGACCTGGTGCTACAGGTCTCCCGTTGACTAGGATGTGAACATCATCCGCTCTACTCCTAGTCAGTCCCGGTGGAGAAATCCAACCTGTCCATTTCTCATCACCAGGAGCATCATCATCAGCCTCAGAAGAAATAAGCGGAATCAATTCTGAAGATGTTGAACCGAACAAATCGTACAATCGGTCTTCTGCTGATTCTGCCGGAGGACAATCCAATACCTTCCTACCATCCACCTCGATGAAAATACCAGCATTAGGCTCGGCCAATGCCATTTGTACACCAACATCAACAATGGCTGCGGTTTCAGTTGAAGGACGGCGTTGGAAGGAAAGTCGTGCTGGAACTTTGGAAAATAGGTTGAGAACATCGATTTGAGTACCAGGGGCAATTCCAGCAGCCTCTACCTCTCCAACAATACCATTATCCACGCGAATTTGAACCCCATCACCCTCTCCAATTCTACTCGCAACGATTAGTTCGCTAACCGCTCCAATTGAAGCCAAAGCCTCTCCTCGAAACCCCTTTGTTTCAATATGGCTCAAGTCTTCTGGACCGGAGAGTTTGCTAGTTGCGTGACGTGTTATTGCCAATGGTAATTCGTCTTTTGGAATTCCATGACCATCATCGATAACAGTGATTCTGTCAAACCCACCTCGTTCGATTTCGACTCTAACTCGATCTGCACCAGCNTCGATTGAATTTTCAATGAGTTCCTTAACAACTTGAGCAGGCCTTTCAACAACTTCACCTGCTGCGATTTTTCCGATAGTCAACTCGTCGAGTTGCTTTATCGAAACTCTTTCTGGCTTCTCTAAAGATGCCATTATCACTCCTCCAAATGTTTTCCATCAAGGGTGTTATTGAGAGCTGCTCTCATCGCNTAGAGAGCCTCCAATGCCTCGCGAGGAGTAAGGGTGTCTGGGTCAAGAGATTCTAGCCTCTCTGCTATTTCACGGAGTACTGGATCTTCTTGAACTACTATTTCCTTAGTCGGTTCTTGATCTGAAATAGGCTGATTAGGTATTGCTGGTTTTTCTCCAGTAGGTAGCATCCAACCGTAAAGACTGGACTGTCCCGATTCTCTACTATCGGGCGTCCCGTCGCTACCAGCTCTAGCACCTTGTGCTTGACCTTCAAGGAATATTAGCAAGTCGCGTGCCCTTTCAACAACTGCAATAGGNAGGCCAGCCAAGGCAGCGACTTGCACACCATATGAATCGTCACAAGGACCGTCGGCGACTGTATGTAAGAAACGAATTTCGCCCTTGACATCAGCAACTTGAACATGGATATTTACCAATCCTTCAATCTCATCAGCCAAGCCTACTAATTGGTGGTAATGAGTTGCGAATAGTGTTCTAGCTCCAATTCTAGTGGATATGTCTTCACTAACGGACCAAGCGATCGCTAAGCCGTCGAAAGTTGAGGTACCTCTACCTACCTCATCTAGCAGAATCAAACTTCGAGGTGTAGCTCTTCGCAGAATATGCGCTACCTCAATCATTTCCATCATGAATGTAGAACGACCTCGACGTAAATCATCATGAGCTCCAACTCTAGTGAATACTCTATCCACTATGCCAATTTTTGCTTTTTCCGCTGGCACAAATGAACCAGCCTGAGCGAGGATTGTGATTAGTGCAGTTTGTCTAAGGTATGTCGACTTACCACCCATATTTGGACCGGTTAATAGAAGGAATTTTCGACGTTTATCGAAACTTATTCCATTCGGTACAAAGCGGCCATCGCCCTCCAATACCGGATGACGACCTGATACTATCTCCATCGTAGAGTCGTGTTTGATATCCGGTCGATTCCAAGAGTGTTTTCTTGCATGATTAGCGAAGGCTGAAAGGACGTCCGCGGATGCAACCTTTCGTCCTAATTCACTCAGTTTAGCCGCTTGTGATGCAACCTCTTGACGGAGTTCTAGAAATAATTCGTATTCAAGCGCCTTTGCTCTATCATCGGCAGTCAAGATGACTTCTTCCCATTCCTTCAATTCCTCGGTAGCAAATCTCTCGGCATTGGTCATGGTTTGCCTTCTTCGATACTCTTCTGGTATCTTATCCAAATGAGATTTAGTGACTTCAATGAAAAAGCCAAACTGACGATTTTGCTTGACCTTGAGGTTTGGAATATCGAGCCTCTCGCGCTCCCTTGATTCGAATCCCTTCAGCCAATCTGTACCTTCTCCGGACTTCTGACGTAGGTCATCCAGTTGCTCATTGACGCCATTTTGGAAAATACCACCATCTCGGATAGTCATCGGAGGTTCNTCAANAACTCTGGATGCAATATGGTGCATTAGAGGATCAAGATCAGACAATCCTTCTGCACATTGGTGCAGTAGCTCAGAGTCTCCTTCAGAAAGTAATCCCTGCAGTCGCGGCATTCTCTCCAAACAATCTGCGACTGCAACCAAGTCTCTCGCATTGGCCCTACCATAGGCCAAGCGAGTTGAAAGTCGCTCTAAGTCGCGCATCGACTTGAGTGTCTCACGAATGTTATCCAAGCGACGAGGTGCACGGATTAGACTTGCAACAGCAGACTGTCTTGCAGCAATTTTCTCTGAATCGGTTAACGGTCGTAGAATCCATTCTTTGAGTTGTCTTCGCCCCATCCAAGTACGAGTACAATCAATGGCTTGGACAAGCGAGCCATCCTTCTCCCCGGCCAGTGTATGTGTCAACTCTAGGTTGCGTAGTGTTGTTTGGTCGAGTACAAGATGGCCGTCATCGGCATCGAAATGGACCTCGCGAAGAGGCACTACATCGACGAGGTGTAACTTTGTTAGATATCCAGCAGCAAGGCCACAAGCCTCCATTGCTAAGGGTCTGCGATCTAGGTCAACTGAACCAAGGTCGACCAAATCTAGGTGGTCTCTTACCACCTGAAGATGCTGCTCTTTACCTCCTTCATGAACACTCATCGTAACATTATCCAACGAAGACAACAGTGCACGAGACTCTTCACTCTCGGCTTCGCGCCGACCTAGGACTAATTCACTTGGCGACCATCTCTGTAATTCATCACGGACTCGCTCATAGCGTCCGGCTCCCGAGTGCTCTTGCAACCATGCTCTACCTGTTGAAGAGTCAAGTATTGCAAGACCTATACCATCTCCTCGAGAAATTAGACCTGCAAGCAAACTTGAGCCATCTTCTCCAATCAAATCCTCTTCGTAAAGCGAACCAGGGGTGTATACACGAGTCACTACTCTTTCGAGAATTTTCGAACCCGGTCGAAGTTCTTCTTCTTGCTCACACAATGTGACCTTGTGCCCTGCTCGAAGCATACCCTGCAGATAGGATTCTACAGAATGCCAAGGGACACCAGCCATCGGAACCGGTTCATCTGCACTCTTGTCACGACTAGTCAGGGTGATTCCGAGTACTTCGGAAGCGATTTCCGCATCTTCATAGAACATTTCGTAGAAATCGCCCATCCTGAAAAATAGTACAGTATCGGGGTGCTGCGCTTTAATTTCAGCAAATTGGTCAAGCATTGATCGCTTTGCCATACCAAATCCCTCCATCGCTTACGCTGCGCGTGGGCTATGGCTGTGAGCGGAGGGTGCATAAGCAATCCTGTGCAAACCTTCCCTTAGGGAAGGGTTTGGCTGTTGTTAGAACCTAGCTTTCGCTAAGTGGCTTTTGCAAGTATTCAGTCTGGTCAGACTAATGGTTTCATTGGTTGACTACTAGCCTACCATCGCTGTCACGGAACTTGCCAGTTGCAATCATAATCAGGTCATAAAGTGCCAAAACTCCGCACCCGCCCAATGTCAACAACTTTACGACACCTATTCCGATATGTCCAGTCATAAATCGGTCAACACCGAGAGCACCCAATAATATGGAAACAATNAGCAAAGTAGTCCAGTCTGTGTCAGAATATTCTTCTTCCATAATTAGNGCTTCGCCGTCTTAAATTTAAATGAATCTCCGGCATCGGCTGACTGTAAGCCAATAGGCATTATTGAAGAAGTGTGTGAAATATGCCTAAATTCAATCCATTTTCATTATCAAAAGAAGATATTGAGGGTGTTATTGCATCTGGCGCCCTGATTACTTCTGCCATTCTTCCACATGGTCAAGTTGACAGTTTGAATCTATGTCCTTGGTACCATTTGACTGGCCATCAATGCCCGTTTTGTGGGATGACAAGAGGCTTTGTTGCTATGACTCATATTGACTATCAAGCCGCTATTGATTTTAATCTAGGAACTCCTCTTGTTTACATTGCATTTGTTTACTTCTCTTTACGTTCAATTATCCCTAGAATTATCGAAGGAAAAGAAATTCAAGTTCCAAAACCAGCCTACAATATTTGGTTGATTTCTACAATTGCTGTCTTTGCAGTGATGGCTTGGGACCGGGTTATCAGACATCTGGTTTGACTTTAGGACAGTATTTGACCTAGAGGCTTCACCATCAGGTTCGGCGCTTTAGATGAGTAATGGAAAACAACTTGGCGTCCACGGACTAATGATCCTAGTTGTGTTCTCTTGGGGAATGGCCTGGTCAGTCGGTAGAATCCTGGCATTGGGATTACCTCCAATGACTGGTGCTTGGCTTCGCTATGTCCTAACCATGGTTTTGTTCTATGCTTGGTTTGCTGGCCGTGCTCTGAAAGGAAAGCAAGTCAATTGGCTTCCTTCTGGCCGACAAACATGGAGAACGCTGACTTTGATTGCGATAACCGGTGTTCTGGGTTATCAGTTATTTTTCATGAATGGAATGCGATTCACTGCTGCTGGTGATGCTTCGTTGATTATTACTTTCAATCCAGTATTCACAGTACTATTGGCCGCTCCTATGCTTGGCCAACAAATAACTCGCAGAATGTTTCTCGGCCTATTCTGTGGCTTCATTGGAGTGGCTGTAGTTACCGGATGGAGTCCGAATACTGATATCCCATTTGAAGATAGAATTCTTGGTGATTTTATGATTCTCTTGGCCGCTCTATGCTGGGCAATGACCACTAATAACACCAAGCGAATGATGGAACAAAGAAATGGTGAGCAAGAAGCGACAACATTGGAAATTGTTGTATGGTATTCTCTAATTGGAACTGTCCTACTAACGCCATTGGCGGCTTGGGAAACTTGGCAATACGGAATCCCCGAGCCTACCGAAAATGATTGGTATGCTATCATTTATCTCGCTGCTATTTCCACTGTCTTAGCTTACTATTGGTTTGCTATTGGAGTTGAGAAACTTGGTGCTACTGCGGCCGCCTCATACATCTTCTTAATGCCGGTTTTCGGAGTACTAGGTGGCGTTTTGCTACTTGATGAGAAGTTAGGGTGGACTCTATTCCTCGGATTCATTCTAATTGTTATGGGTGTTAGAATGGTTCAGCGTGAAAGTGAGAGGTTGAGTACGGCTTAACCGAGTTACTTAGCCCCGTAGGGGCTGCACCTATCGTTAAATACGGCGGGTAGGTCGGCCGAGCCCGAGGTAGTTGATATGGCACGCAAGCCAGCAAAGATGTATCGTCAGGTCAAAGGTCAGGCATACACACGCCGAGAGTATACTGGCGGTGTTCCAAATAACCGAATTCTACGCTATCACATGGGTAACCGAAAGGTAGCCGAAGCAGGAGGATTCGAGGTAGTGATCGAACTAACCGTAGATAATGCTGTACAAATCCGACACACAGCACTCGAGGCCGCTCGAATGGTGTCCAACTCAACTATCAGAGAAGCTTCTGGAGAATTGGGCTATGCTCTTCGAGTACACAAGTACCCTCACAACATTCTTCGTGAGAACAAGCAAGCTACCGGCGCTGGAGCAGATAGGGTATCGCAGGGTATGCGCCTATCCTTCGGAAAGAATGTCGGAACTGCAGCGCGCGTCAAGAAGAACGACGTCATAATTTCGATTCAAACAAGCCCTGAATATTATTTGGCTGCTCGAGACTCCCTTCGAAAGGCTGGAATGAAGTTCCCAAGCCCAACCACTATTCGAGTCAAGAAAGGTCAC
>FUFK010040095.1_pt1 | contig 21534 bp, 13 predicted proteins | sample 1021851 | NCBI WGS metagenome assembly FUFK01 (sample SAMEA51879418, study PRJEB19060) | metagenome
CACTGGCGTCTATAATGACGTCAATGATAAAGGCGTCTATCGCTGTAAAGCTTGCGGTGCCAAATTGTTTGATTCAGAGAGCAAGTTCGATGCTGGCTGCGGTTGGCCAAGTTTTGATCAAGGTATCGATAATGCTGCTATCGACGAGCACGTTGACGACTCTTTAGGTATGCGCCGTACTGAAGTGACTTGTAGTAATTGTGACGCGCATTTAGGCCATGTGTTCCCTGACGGGCCGCGTGAGACCACGGGTATGCGCTATTGCATCAACTCGGTGTCTATTGATTTGGATAAAGCGGAAGATTAAGCGGTATTCAGTATGAGCTACTTATCACGCAGGCTTTAAGATATAGTAGGGGAGCTAATAAGGCTCACTTATTTTTTTATCAGTAGGTCTTTTTATAAATAGGTGAAGCGTAATAAAAGACAATTTAATTAAGGATGAATAATGAGTACGATTTATGATTTTACGGCTGAGCGTATGGATGGCACAGAGCAGTCTTTTGCTGACTTTGAGGGGCAAGTGCTGCTAGTGGTTAATACCGCGAGCAAATGTGGTTTTACCCCGCAGTTTGAGGGGCTTGAAGTCCTAAATGAGCAGTATAAAGACCAAAAACTAACCATCATTGGCTTTCCGTGTAATCAGTTTGGCGGGCAAGACCCCGGCAGTAACGAAGAGATCGGCGCTTTTTGTCAAAAAAACTACGGCGTCAGCTTCCCGATGATGGCCAAAGTCGATGTCAATGGTAGTGATGCCCATCCAATTTTTAAGTGGCTTAAAGAGCAAAAAGGTGGCCTGCTCACTGATGGTATCAAATGGAACTTTACTAAGTTTTTGATAGGTAGCGATGGGCAAGTGCTTGAGCGTTATGCACCAACCACTAAGCCTGAGGCTCTTAAAGCTGATATTGAAAAAGCGCTGGCCGCTGCTAAATAAATTTCTATTACTAAGACGAGGTAGCTGGCAAGCAGGAAACAAATTATCTAAATATTTTTTGAATATAAAGCTAATAAAAACAGCTGCTTGCTAGTAAATCACTATAAAAAGCAAAAAAATTTACTAAAAATGGTGAAAACTGTTTGACAGGCATCACCAAATCTATATAATACACACCCACAGCAAGGGGCTTTATTGGTTCTGAGTTGTTAGAGGTTTTATAGTTTAAAGCGGTGACAGCTTTAAACGAGTTAGAAATTCTAATTTAAGGATTTCATTACCTAGTTTAGGTACATAACTTCTAGAAAATTCCCTTTAAGGAATTTTCTCTTGCGAAGCTAAAATTGCAGTGCAATTAGAGATTTTATCGCAAGTATAGAGCTTTTGGAAATCCTATTTAAAGGATTTCCCTTGCAGAGCTAAAAAAGCAGTGCTTTTTTATACGCTCTTCAGGGTGATTAGCTCAGTTGGTAGAGCGTCTGCCTTACACGCAGAATGTCGGCGGTTCGAATCCGTCATCACCCACCACTTACTAGCTTGTGGCAAAAAAGCTAAACGACCTAAGCAGCGGTAGTTCAGTTGGTTAGAATACCGGCCTGTCACGCCGGGGGTCGCGGGTTCGAGTCCCGTCCGCTGCGCCATATTTAAAACGAATTTAAACTGTAAAGTTTAAGCAAGTTTCGCCTCAAACATTAGGTTGTTTGAGGTTTTTTTGTGTCTGTAATTCTCTTTAAAGCCTTTATCCGTAAGGGTTGGTTATTCTGTCTTTATTAACCCCTAAGAAGCAATCTACTCTTTAATAATGTGTTCTCTATAAGTCTGCGTGCATGTACTTTACCTTTTGAAAATCGGTGACCAAGTACTCGGTGACCAAACGGTGACCATTTCGTGACCAAGATTGTTAAAATTTGGATGTGGCAACTGACCCCCAAATTTTATGCTTATCGATAAATTTAGAAGCTTAAAGGATTAGCCTCAAACTAAGTTTAAGATAAAGATGGAAACCTTTCTATCCATTTGCCTGTAATTAAGTTGTCAGTCTCGATGCAAAACGGTATAGCCCATAATCTCAATTCTTCTGCTAAATCAAAACATTCCAAAGGTATGTTGAACTGATGATGTTTAGGATAAATTAGCATCATGTCCCCACAACCATCCAAATACTTATGACCATAAGCAAATAGCTGATAAATATCGTCCTGTTCTATATTAAAATTCTTCTTATTGCTATTTGAGCTTATTAACTTCCATTTAGTATCAAGTATATAGTGGTTTTTTCTTTCTTGACTGATTAATAAATCAGGCTTTAATTGAAAGCGCGATTTTAACCCTTCTTGGTCATTCACCATGTACTTACTAGAAGCTTGTGTTGTTAGTTGCCAAGGTGCTTTGATATCTCGTCGTAGACAGCTTGCTACATACTTCTCGAACAAAATTTCCATTGGAAATAACAATGCAATACCTCGGTGCTCTCCCTTTTGAAAGTTTGGATTAAGCTTTTCAAGTATTAGTTGGCACCATGGCTTTATAGCGCGGTAAGATTGCAATATTTTAATGTCTGACCATTTATGCATTGAGTTTAAAGGCTCTCTAAGACTCGTTATAGGATCTAAGATGTGTGAGAGCTCATTAGCCAGTCGCCAGTTCTCAGAACTCCTACAGTGCTGCTGTACGTAATCCAATGCCGTTTTAATTAACTGGTTCTCAAGTCGATTTGGATGATAGACATCATGACGAATATGAAAAAGATGAGCTCGGCCAACCGTTTGTCTTTGTTGAACTGCAATATCAAGCTGGCCACGAATAAATCTACTTTCTTCTTCAATTCTTTGATAGTCAAATCTGAGCCCAGACGCTACCAGTTCCTTTAGCAAATATAAAAACTGGTAGTATATCCACTCATGAATAGGTAAGTTCATTCGATTGAGACTGGCGGATTGAGCATCTTTATAGGATAGGTTTAATACGGAGCTTAGCATTTTGCATAAGACCTCTCTGCTCTTATCTGACTCTTGAGCACCTAATCCTGTCTTTGGTAGTATCTCAATACCTTCGCCGCAAGGACTTTCCAAATAACCTACATAAGAATGCAACTGTAAGTAATTTGGACGCTTATAAGTAATAAACCGTCCATAGCTCTCTTTTTCGCTTAATTGCACTAACCAATCAAAAGTTTCTCGCTTGATAATAGCTAAATCTAAGCTAGATAATACTGTCTGATCGGTAGTCAACTGAGCATACTCTCTGACTTGAATCATTCTTCACCTGTAGCTGCATCAAGGTGTAATATCCTTTGGTAGGCTTTTGGCGTAGTAAATGCATCAGAATTAATATAATAGCGTCTATCTGCTGTAATTTGACTTAGAACTTTACTAGGAAAAAGTTGATTCATAGTAGGATTTATTTTTTCAGTCTGTATAAATCGATCTTCAAAATCTTTGGCAGGATCATTCAATACCCAGCCAATACGTTCCCAATCTGAAAAGAAGTATTCTTGCAGTAACGGGATAATCCGTCTCTTGAAAATGTTGCCTAACTCACTTTCTCTATCTTTACCTGTCTCCAAGTCTTTCAAAGACCAGAAGTACGAGTGACCTATGGTGTGTTCACGATCTAATAGTACTTCAATACGCTGATTCATTATTGTCAATATTTTAGATACAGGAACCCCATAAACTTCTATACCATCTAAAAGTTCAGGCTTAGATAATAGCTCGATAAAATCAAAACGGCGACGTAATGCAAAATCCAGCTGAGCGAGAGACTTATCAGCGGTATTCATCGTGCCTAGTACGTAAAGATTTGAGGGCACTGAGAATTTCTTTTTAGAATAAGGCAGTATAACTTCGCGCGCATCTGTACCATCTTTACGTTTGTCAGGCTCAAGCAAAGTAATAAGCTCACCGAAGATACGAGATATGTTGCCGCGGTTGATTTCATCAATAATAAGTATATGGTTATTTGAGCTTTTTGCAGAGCTATTCATAGATTGGCTATCTAGTGAATAACCTTGATTTTCTAAGCTTTCAGCTAAATCATTCCATGTGAACCTATCAATCTTATAACAAGTTTTTTGAGTTAAGTTGGTATTGTTATTTAAGGCATATATATCAAAATTTATACCTTGTAGTATCCAATTTACTTTACGAGTATGATGGAACTCGACAAGACCTTTGAAGCTTGTATCAAAATGATAATCTGACGTTACAATCCCAATAGCCCTAACAGTGTTTTTATTTTTAAGACAAAGCAGTACATCTCCAACTTGAATTTTTTCAGAAAAAACTTTTATAGACGATCTATCGTTGCTACCAAGTCCTTCAAGATATGACAACTCTTTTTCTGTTCGCTCAGATATGTCAGAGTTCAAATCTCCAGTATAACCCCAACCAATTCGAGCCTCACCATTACTGAAGCAATATTCGCGCAACCCTTTCTGTTCTGAATCACCAAGAGATATCTTCCAAAAATTGGGCGCATCTGATAAGCCAGATATATTATTTCTCGTTACTGTGCGTGAAGCACGCTCTGAAATCTCCTTAAATATACCTGCCTCAACAGTATAAGATATCTGACCTTCTTCGTTAGTACTTGCTCTAATTCCCTCAACGAAATCTTCATAAGTAAAGCTTTGATGAAATGTAGTGAACGCAATACGCTCTTTCGCTGTGAGTTCGTCATACTTATCTTTGATCTTTTGACGCTTGAACTTGTCATTATTTAGAGACTCATACCAATCGGGTTCAACGCACTGTACAGCGAGTTCTGTAGTACAGTAGGTCTTACCTGTTCCAGGTGGACCGTAGAGAATACGATTAAGCGCTTCATTATCAAGCATGCTTATCGTTAGTTCATCTAACTCTTCGTTGGTATCGTTGTAGATAGATATTCTGCTTGGCTTAATACCTAATTGCTCGCTGTAAAGCACAGACATAAACTGATGCGGAGTGATACCTAAATCATGTTCCTTTTTAATAGCCTGATATATGTCGGTAAGCATCAATAAACGTCGAATGACATGATTATAAGGTGGTATTTTTGACTCTGGAACATTAAACGCTTTCAGGAAGTGCTCGATATGGTCTGTAGATGAAATTGGTAAGATAGTCTCTGGATTGTATATAGATATTAAACGCGCACGACGTCCTGCTCCCATAACACATCTAGGCTCTACACCTGCGCGATCATATACCTCATTATCTTGATCAATCCAAGTGATATCAACGTTAACGTCAGCATCGATTATTACTTGATGGATTTTAAGAACATAACTTAATGCATCATCGTCATTTAAGTCGCTTAAGCTTTGATGCTTATATAGTGTCCCATCTTTTTGTAGATACAGTAGATGCCCTTTTGCAGTGCCTGGCATATAACGACCAAATATAGGCTGTAGCCCGCGCTCTATCCATCGACAATAATTATCTGTGATAGATCCGTGACCTAAGCAATATTGCTCCTGAGTTAATTCTGTTATTTCATTTCTAGGAAACTTACTTAAAAACTCTTTATAAAGCTCTTCAACGCCTTCTGGCCTACTTGTGATCGCATCGTCTTGGCTTAACTCAATAATCTTCGATACTAAATCACTATCTATTTTTGTTGTATCCATACTGTTGTTTCCTCTAAAAAACTCAAAAAATATAACTAAAAAACGGCTTGTAAAGCATTTAATCAAAAATAAAAATTTTCTCGGCACTAACCCAGTGGAGATTGAAGCTACTATTTGTCAATATTGTTAAGCCACTAAAGGCATAAACGTAAATAGGAGCGACACCATGAGTAAGTCTACACAAGCAAAGCCAACTTCGAACCAAGGCAACGGTGGAAACTGGCCAACGAAGAACGGTACACGTAATCCCTCAGGATCAAAGCGCGGAAATGCAAAGCCTAAATAAATTCAAATATAATTAATTTGGAGAGGCAGATGCGGTAGCAAGCCACATCTGCTTTCAAAAATATGAGATATTCAAGCGATAAAGATTTTAATCATCATATAAAGCGCCTTGTAAAGCAAGGCTGGTTATTTAAAAAAAGACGAAAACACAATCAGATCGTTGCGCCAAGCGGACAGTCTGTTACTTTTTCTAAAACGCCGAGCGATCATAGAGCACTTAAGAATTTTATCAACGATATTAGACATGTAAAAGAAGGATATGCATAATGAGAACTACAAGCATTAAGAAAACCCCTTATTTCCTCCCTGCTGAAGTAGTAAGAGCTATTGCTAGAGCAATTGATAGCAAGAATGATAGTGAATCATTAGATAACAAATGTCATGATCTATATCTAAGTAAGAATGAGCTTGACCAGCTTATCAATATACATATACATAAAGTTATCGAACGAGTTGAGCTAAAAAAATCAGTTGAGAACGAACTTAAAGCTTTAGTTGCTCAGATGTTTGATGACTATCTAAAGATAGTAGCAACCTATAATCTATCAGAGCGAAATAGAGATGATATTGGACCTTGGATAATTGAAGCCTTTTTTTGCCCTCACTTAATTAATATTGTCTCTTTTTTAGGGGTAAGAACAAAACCCTTTCAAAAATCTGACTATATTGAGCTAATGACTGATACCTCTACAAGCTTGGAGCTTGCTTTTAAAATAGTTGAAGAACGAGTTAAAGGTTGGAGTGCCTTTTATGCAAGTTTATCTAAGGGTGATAAAGATAAGATTACGGCATGGCGTCGTGGAGCTGATCTTCCTAGTCGTACCAGCTTGATGTCTATTTTTAACACTCAAAATGCACCGAAGAATGTCTTAGTTTTCTTACTAACTGCACGTGCTATTGAATATTTCAAAAGAAGCCATGAGTCTGATATTTTTAATCAATATATTGAGCAGCCTAGGTCATTGGACTCATCTATGGTAATGTTTGAAGAAGCTATATTCGCCCTTGAAACTCGAGATACAGATTACGTTCATCGGTTATTTGAAAAAAACGATGATAAATTTAGAAATAGTATCAGTGCAATTATAATGGAGCTTCTGGCCTACAGTGTGGCTAGTTTTACCAAGAATGATTTAGAACAGGCTAAAAAACGCTTTATTGATGCGTTTGATTTGAGCTTATACAGATCTGGTCATATATGTGAAAAAGTTATTGAAGTTGGTTTTGTCATTGCTAGCTGGCAAGAAACACCTGATATGACTCTAATATCAAAACTAAAAAGCGTTCAAAATCTATATGGCTATACTCTACCTACGATAGTGACAGAGGATACCAAACGCAAGAAAGAAAACCTAGTTGAAGACTGGGAAATCAATATGTGGCGAAGTAATGCGCAAAGAGTATTCAATGAATTTAAGGTTGAACTACCAGAAAAATATCAAGTGAGCTCAGCTATTCTACCTATACATTTAAACGCAAAAGAGCTAGCGCTTGACCTCAAAAAGCCCAATAAGAAAGTAAAGCTAAATGACAATAGCAAGCTCCATAGAGATAAGAATAAGAAGAAACAAGTAACGACACAGCTCATCTGGAATACGTTGCTTGAAGACCTAAATGCTGTTAATAAGCTCTTGCAAGCTGGTGCTGACATCAATATCCTCTCTGATAACAATGAATCAGCTTTATTAATTGCTTTGCAGTATATGAATTTAACTGAGCCTCATGAACCAGACGATAGCTTTTATCAAGCACTTAAAGGTTTGGAGTATACGCCAAAGACAATCAACGCGGTAACCGCTAAAAAGCATCTTTTCCCATTATTAAGTGCCGTGCAGACGGGACGACCTGATGTCGTTGAACACATTGTAAACTTAGGGGCAGATGTCAATCAAAAAGGTGGTGGCAGCCATCTAGACGCCCTAACCATGTGCATATCTCTAATCGGAACAATTAAGAACTCAAAACTGCTAATTAACCAGTTTAATATGATGGCTAAAGACCCAAAAAAAGCGATAGCTAGGATGAGTGATTTTGAGTTTTCTGCTTTTGCTAGAGAAACTCAAGGTAGTATGGGTTTCAATAGACAACAGGTGACTCAACATCCTGCTCAAAGTAAAAAAAGCTCAAATGCAATGGCTATTCTTAAAGAGCTATCTGAAGTTTTTAAAGAACAAACTCAGGCAAACTACGAGTTATTCGATTTGAGCGAAATGCGAAAAATAGCAAAGCTACTCATTGATCGAGGTGCAAATCCTAGCGCTAGATATGACTGGCATGGCATCGATGGGTACACTCCATTTTTATTAGCCTGTGAGCTAAATGAAGCTGAACTGGTCTCTCATGTGCTAGATAACGCTACTGAAGACTCAAAAGATGAAATCATCAATATGGTATATAGAGATCGTAGAGATGGTCAAGCTGTTGGCTATGAGAGAGTTTGTAAGTATTTTAAAGCTGACGATGTGCTGGAGGTTATAGACAGGCATTTAACTTTAGAGAGTAGTGATAAAGTAAGTTAAACTCTTTTGCCTCAAACATTAGCTTGTTTGGGGCTTCTTCTGTCAACTCTCTGTAATTGAAAGTCGAGAGTAAATGGCTATCATAACTCCTCATAGAATACTCTCTCTCAATAAATAGCCATGAACTGAGCCTCGCTCAACCATAAAGTCTAAAATGTTGATTACTTTAGTTTTTAGTCTGACATCTTGCTTAATTCTTTGACGATTCAAGAATACGTATTGTCGCAAATAATTCTCTAAATTGAACAAAGTGTCAGATTCAACGTTTCCAAGTTTTAAATCATGATTATTTGAAGCAATAGTATTAATCCAATCAATACCTAGATTATGGAAGTTGCTAGCTACTGAATTTAAGGCCCTAGCAATAGAGTACAATACTGATGGATGGTTACCTAAATCTTTAGATATATCGTCATACAGCCATAAATTTTCCTTCGTTAGACTTCGCCATTCCTTTTGTTTTTCTCCCCACCACCTCCAAGCAAGTAGATAGTTAACAAGCAAGTTTTCGAAATCCTTGTAATACCCACCTTGATTGTATAGCTCAATTATTTTAGGGTAAAGCAACTTCCAAACGTACCAGAAAACTTTAGGTTGATAGAACTCATTCTCTGACCAAATGAATCGCTCAATAAACTGTTCTGTCTCATCATTTCGTTTTAAATTATTTATAAATGGTTCTAATAAGCTTTTAACTTCATCTTCGCTATTTCGATGTAGTGATATCGCACTAATTTTCTTAAATATACTTAGTCTTAAACTATAGAGATTGTTGATGTCAGTAGTGTCATGTCTATTCTTTAACAGAATTTTTGCTATATTCGATAGAGTCAAATTCAAAATAGACAGGTGATCTTCATTTTTAGTGTCATTTGGCATTAACTGATAAATAGTTTCTAAGTCATCGATATCTAAGTAATCTAGTTGACTGCTATTAAATCTTAGCCTATCAAGTTGATCGTCTATCTCTTTAGATTTGCATAACTCTAAAAATTTTTCAAATATTTCTGACTTTAGAATCCTATGATTATATTTTTGACTTTCATTACTTTGTAGCGCTTCGATAGCATTATTGAATAACGGCTTAAATTGTATAAAGCCATTAACAATTTGCTCAGCAACTTGTGGACTACTATCCCATAAGCCTTTTTGATGAATCGCTTCAATGGCATAGTCGCATACTCTTTTATACATTCCTATAGAACGCTTATCAAACAGTATAAATATCAGTAATAAAGCCAATTTCTCGATGTCATGTGGATACTCCTCAATCAGTTTGGGTAAAGCGTGTGTACAAGCTTCTAAACCATCACCGATTTGGTATTCATAGTTATCTAAGAACAATCTTTCAATGCTAGCTTCAATAATCTCTTTACATAAATCTTTGTCAGGATTTGGAAGTAGATGACTATATTCAATAATTAGCTTTGGACAACTATGAAAAGGAATATTACGATTGAGTTGTATAAAAGTTGCATCTGATGTGTTTTCGAGCTTATTTAATAAATTTTTAGTATCTTCTGAAGCAAGTAAAGGATTGTCCTTGTACTTTTTACTGCCCTCATACTCTTTATCATTACTAAAGTTCGCCCATAAGTCCAATGGAGTATATTTGAATCTTTCGTTATATTCTACTTGTGCTGTTTCACTAATCCTTTTTTGCTTTTCTGTCAATTTTGGTATAAAAGCAACTTTGGTTTGTTCTTCCTCTTCAATTATCTCAGGTTCTAAATTACGTCTATCCATTCTTGCTAACAATATACCTGTAGTTTCATCTCCATCACTCAACTCAGATTTATATTGATCGATAATTTTAAAAATATTATCAATAAAATCTGAGTTTTGCTCTTCTGAAAAATCCTTTACGCCATGAAACTGATAGTGCAGACATAAATGTTCTAAATTCAAATTCCTATGCTTGTCGTTACAAGTTTTAAGACGCTCATCTCTATATAAAATATTATCTAAGTCAGAGTTAAGACCATAGCCCATACCATATAATGACTTCGCTTCAAATTCAGTTCTACTACGAACTAAGTCATAGTAAAATAAGTCAATAGACTTAAACAGAACTAGTGCAACTTCATAAAATTTATTATGGTGAGCTAGAACAACACTACATACTACCGAAGTTACTGACGTTGAAGTAGAGTTCTTCAAAATCTTAAACAGCAATGTCTGGACAATTTTACTATCAAGCTGTTCAGCAAGGTTCAATAAAAATTTTTCTAATGCCATATGTATAGATTGAAGTAGTTCTGGAGTTGCCGGGCTACCAAAACCTCTATACATTGTCCATAATGCAAAGCTATTATATTGTGTTACTTCATTATCCTGAATATATATTTTAACTTCGTTAACGTCTTTTTTACCTGTATCGGACTGAGCGTATTTTGCAACTGCAGAGTTAGTAAAACTGATAATAAAATCGATAGCGTCTAAAAAGCTCTTTGTTTGCAGTAAGAAATACATTGGAGTTTGATGTGCACTTGCAGGATAATAATTGAATCCATACTCCCTCAAACCATAATCTGTTTCCGAATCCATGTTGAAACTTAATGAGCGGTAGGGATCGATATTTTTCTTTTCAGTCCAAAATATTCTGCAAAGCTCAATAATTGAGTTTGGTAATAGCTGAATTAACGGAATAGCTAAATAGCATTTATTTAAAATCGTTACACAAAAGTCTTGATACGGGTCATTATGCTCAACCCAAGTATGCTTAATGACTTTATCAAAAATTTCTTTTATTTCGTCTTCTATTTCACGGCATGACGCAAAAACAACTTTATAAATATCATTATCTTCGTTTCGAAAGTATATATGTTCTCCTTGTTCTGTCTTCTTTAAAATACTAATGGCAAGTAAACCAGTAAGCCTTGTCGTTTCTCCTCCAGTATTACTTTGACACCAATCTAATAAGATCGGTAGAGCTCTATTTCTGTTACTTTCAAAAAAATCAAAATAATGCTTATAGATAAAACCAATAGTTGCTTGCCAACCTCTGCCTTTGGGTCTAGTATTCTGTAGCATAGATACAACATCTTTACAGGCAACTTGTAGTAAAAATATAATACGCTTCAAAATAGAAAAGTCATTTGCTATTAACTCATCTTCGTATAGCTCAAAAAACTCAAATGAGTACTCTGACAGTAACACTGAAACTAATAGCTCATCTTTCCAAAACTGGCTTATATCACTGACAAAGACATTATTAATGAACCTTTTGATATCAGTATCTTCTTCTATCAGTTTTTGAGATAGCCAAAGTCTAAAAGCTCTTCTAATTGCTAGCGAATTACCTAGCTCTCTAAAAAAATCTTCAATATCTACGTGGTTTTGATAAGTCTTGTTTATGATATGGTTTAATGCCCACTCTTCGTATATATCATGAGTAATGAAATATCCGTCGTGTTGTTCATCATAGCCCAAAATATCATCTGCTTTTAGCTGGTATAGTGCATCTTGAGGAAGGCTATCGCCAGTAACATAGAAACGATTAGTGTCAGCGCGCTGTTTTGCAATTTTTTCTAAACATCGACCTCTCTTGATGTGAATATTATCCTTCTTAATAAGGCTGTTTTGAATTCTCTTTTTCCAAAGTAAGTCTATAAAACTAGCAAAATCACTAACAGTTTCTGTACTCTGATAATGACTAATATACTCGTTGAGATAAAATAAATTTCTTAGCCTATCCTTAAAGACATTGTTACTAGGTAGAACGATTCCAAACTCGTCAGATAGTTTAATCAGCTTCTCGTCCGACAACAACTCAACTTCTAAAATCTCACATTGTAGCTGGTAGCTTTCATTTATATGAAAATTTAAGTCGTCTAAATATGAGGTTCGTGTAGTAAAAACTATCGTCCAACCATGCGTTGTGAGACTGTTGACTAGATCGTGTAATACGTTTTGATTGCTTAAGTCTGCTAACTTTTCTGCGGAGTCAATTATAAATAATTTAGTAGTTTCATTTTCGTAGGTACTGAAGAAGTCAGCAGATGAAAAGTTATGTTCAAAGCGGAATAAATCACTAACATGATTAACGTTTAACTCTGTAGCTTTAAATATACATATAGGGATATTGAAGGAATGCTGCTGATAGAACTCTTTAAGAATAGCCGTTTTACCACTACCACCCTCGCCAGACAAGATAATATGCTTGTTCCCACTCGTAAGCTCTTCAATTTCTGAAAGATAATTTTGGCGCTCAATTTTTATCTGTTGCTGACTTACGCTGATTTCGGTACGAATGGCATTTAAAATACTTGCGTTATGAGCAAAAACACTGTCTCGCAATTTATCTAAAGTTGGGTCTAAGCTAAAAAATAGATCGTGAATGTACTTATGCTTTGGTAAAGCTAGTTGAAGTTCAAAATGACTAGGTACACGCCATTCAAGTGAGACACTAAGCTTTTCACAAGCTTCATCTATTTCAACTTCATAGCTAGCTTTCTTTCTGTCTTTTAAAGAGCTTTCAGATAGCTCTTGATTGATATAAAAATAAATAACGTCTATTTCAGGATTCTTACTTTTAGCCTTTGTAATAGCTTCGATAATTTCTTTTTTTCTATCATTAACAGATACTTCGTAGTATTTAGCTGAAAAACCATAAATTATACCATCTTTCTTAAGTGGCTCAGTTTCAATACCTGTTTGGTTTTTATATCTGAATAATCCAATATTATTGTTAAACTCTGAGCAAAATAATAAATAAGCCATCTGCTCGAACGCCCATTGTTCCTTATTTTCATTTTTGATGGCAAATTTATTCCAGTTCATTGTAATCCTTTTAGTTTTGCTCTTTGGATGAATTATTTGTACTTTCAGTTTTTAAAATTAAATATTATTCACAGTCGATTTTCACACATTCAATGACCGTAGTATTCCCATCGTTGTATATTCTAAGTTTAGGCTCCATTATCTCGGTTCCATAGTCATAGACTATAAATTCAGGCTGGAATCTATCTACAGCTTGGCCAATATACACACAGGCCGCATTTGAAGCACAGACTAATAAATGCACTTTTTCTATGCCGTGTATTTCCTTCAAATTCGTAAATATTATCTTAAGTTCATTGGCAAGACTTTCACCTTCAATGGGATGTGCTATTGCGCCATTGCCATATCCATAAATTTTAGGAGGATATATATTTATTACTGGAAGCTTGTCTTGAACTTGTTGATTAAGATGGTCGATTGTTGAATCAATCATCGCAGCATCTGCGGTTAGTTTGACGCTAACAATGACCTCAGATTGCCCTGAGTCAATCTCTGGCTCGTCAATGATAAATGCATTTTCTCTAGGTTGCACGCCTGGCCACATCCAACTACTAGCATCTCTGTAACGCAGCATTGGCATTAATTTAGACTTATTGCCAAATTTTGCGCCAAAACCTATTAAAGCAAAAGTTGGACCTAAAACGAATACAGCTGCGCTACTACCTTTAGTCCATGACTTTATTTGGCTAACAGAGTTTCCTATATGCTCTGAACATCTTCTATGAAATTCATAAGAATTTTGCATTGAATCACTTACCCCCCAATCTAGAGGAGTTAAATCATGTTTAGCCCTGCAATTGAATACGTTCAATGATTTTGAAATTGATATCGGATCTGGCATTTCTACACTTTGTCCATTTACGCTCCACGGAATAAAATATACTGGAACAGGTGTATAACTCAGTGCATTGAGAAGGTTGTTGCATAGCTGAATATGTACGGTTCGCATAGCTTGTAATTTAGATGCAGGATAATCTAAAGTTGCTACTCGATCTACTAACCTATGATGAACATCACACAGTAATAGAATATTACTTGGCTCATCAGCCAGATTTTTTGATAAGTACATTACTCCTCTAGGGCCACTCTCAGAGGCTGCAATGTTATGAGCCATATAACCGAAGTTACCCCTATGTCCTGATAATGAATCAAAATCTAATCTTGAACCACAGCCAGAAAACATGCATCTACCATGACTCTCTTCCATAACAATGCGTTTGGTCGATTGACTAAATTTGTTTCCTCTTCCTTTAATTTTCTCTCGACCTAAACTCCACCGTTTGAATAATTTAGTAGTTTCCTTGGCATTAAGCTTCTTAGAGCTAATGCTATTTTCATCCCACAGATTCTTAAAATTTTCTTGTGACTGAAAATCATCCAAACTAAACTCTTCCTTCTCGGAAACTTTTAACCTCGTGTCTATTACATAGCTATCACTTATGTATGAAACCAACTTTTCATTATCGTCACGCTGAAGAGAAAATCTAAAAGCATCAATCAATTCACCGTCATTGAACAGTAGTGTCATTAAGTTATGGTAGCTTGCGTCTGAAAGAAAGCCAACACGATCCCATTGCAATCCTGTTTCTCTAAGATGATCGAGATATTGTTTGGCCGAGTCAAGATCGGTAAATATGGTCTTATTTAGGGCTTGATCATGCGAGGTCTGAGCTTCCGTAGATGAATTATTTGTAGTCATTTTTTAATTGTCCAATTCAGTAGAAAAAGGTAAGTAGCCTAAAAATATTTTAGAGTTTTGAGAGTAGGCAATCCAAAAGCCAATATAACTAGTACCAACGATGACATACAAAATACGTTCTGACAGATATTTAGAGCTAGTAAATTGACTCGCTAAATCATTTAAATCGGTATTAGATGGATTAGGTTTTGGCTCAGGGTGTGTATGCCATAACCCTAGAAGACCGCCATAACCTTTGGTCTCCTTCCAATACTTTTTGAGAGCTTTATTGTGAGATTTGGAACGAAAGAAAGTGGTGCGAGTACGCTTATCTCTGAACATGGGCGTCGTTAAGTCGTCTACCAGTATCGTATGACTATCTGGATAGTATCTGCCTAATAATATACCGCCCGCTTCCTTTGATCTTATGTGTGATTGTCTAAAACCGCACCAAGCGGCTATTACAGACTCTGATATTGCGCCATCGTATGCTTTATTACTTTCCTTCCATACGATGCGGTTATTTAGGTACTGCAACATGAGCATCCTGCCACCTTGATAGAGCTTAATGACTGTGAATAATAACCACCATTTTGTAGAGCTGCCTCATGGTGCTTAGTAGCTTCTAAGCCATAGTCAATCGGTAATTTATTGGTAGCGCACCACGATTGTAATCCAGTTTTAAGTTCAATCACGAACTCAGCTATAATCACTGCTGTTTTCATAGCGTGGACTGAACCATATGCTGTGAACGCTCCAGCACATCCAGTAATATTTTTTGATAAAACTATGCCAGAAGGATTACTAAACAAACTGGTTTTTATATAATTTGAAGGATTGCCATCGTCATCATAGTAAAGACACTTCAAACAGGCATCGTTATTACTTTTGAATCCTAAAACATGACCACCCAATCCGTAAGCTTCTAGCCAACCAGATGCAACATGAACACTGGTATCATATGTATATAAGCGTCGGCACACTTCGAGTTCTGTTGGTGGGTGACCTGTAGCTAACACTATAGAATGAATTTCAGATAGCTGTTCACTGTTTTGACTAATGAGCCAGTTTAAGATATTAGTCTTGTAAGCTACTATCTCTAACTCAGGTATGTTTTGTTGCAGACGATTTCTAAGGGCACTAACCTTTGACTGGTTAACATCTTGTATTCCAAGGTAATGCCGCATAACGTTGTCAGTTTTCATATCATCATAATCAACCAGTATTAGCTTATCGATATCTGACTCAACCAGTATCTCTGCAACTCTTGATCCAACTGAACCGCAGCCAGCTATCACAACAGTTTTCTTACTTGAAAATTGAGACTCAACCCCAGTACGATTAAGTAAGTATTCGCGCCAGCCACGCTGTAAAGTTTGAGCCTTAAAATTGCGATATTTATTTGAAGTCATATCCTGATAGTAGGAAATGACCAAGTATGTATGCATTTTGGGTGTAGGTATCTCTAAGAGAACAATTTTAAAATTACTTTTCTTCTGTAAGCTATTCAACTGATTTTTACTGAATTTTGATGTTTGTTGCTTCCACCAGTTTTCATCAAATGATTCAAAAAGATTAGGAATAACAAAATCCTCGATACGAGGTAAGGATATCTTAGTTACCTTTATAGCAGTATAAGGGCTAGAGCTAGGTGGATGTTTGCTCGCACCATCTACTAAATATTTAATGTGATAAAACTGAGGTGTATTACGTTGTCTCGTACAATTAATACACCACGCATATAAACTGTCAGATTGAGTTGGATCGTGTGTCGCAACGATAACTGGTGCATCTGACATGATTGTCTGGTTATAACCATCAATTTCTTCGTATAGAGCAATCCTATTACCAGCTTGATATGACTTAAGAGAGGTCGTAAGAATGTCTATAGCCGTATCTACAACATATTTGAAAAGACCAAATAAGTCACCGATATCAAACATCTCACCTTGATGATCTGTTACACATATCAAGCCACCATTACCAACATGATCTAATGCTGGTAAATTACACTGAGTAACAGACACTGTAGGCAGCAATAGCCAGCGCTTTTGATCAATGTATCTGACTGACAAAGGAATTGTCTGTCCGTGAACATCTAAGTCAAAGTCAATTTCTATAAAACCATCTTTCTTATCCTCACTCTCAATGTTTTTACCACCAATAGAGCGAATATAGTTTTCAAAGCTTTGCTGTAAGCCATCATTGATTGTCATGACATTACCTATGCTGATGTGCCAGTACTGACATATGGCGCTTCATTACTTTTTTTAGCTTTATCGCTTTTCGCTACTTCTGGAAAGTCATCACCAAAACTTTTTCTCAATGTCGTACTGGCCTCATGCGCATCTGGCTCATCGATAGCTGATTGTAAATTATCTCTTAGTGTTTCAAAACGCTCCTTAATAATAGCCATATCCTCATCACTGACAGACTTAAGTAAGTCTCCATGGGGAACTACCGGTAGATCAATAGAAAGACGATCACACCAGTCAAAATTACTAAGTATAGAGTTGACTAAATTCAATAGAACCTCTCCATCATTTTTAACGTCTACTTCGGGCTTTAACCAATGATACGCTGCCATAGTCAATCCAATGCTATGAATACCAACGTGTTTATGATTACGCCATCTTTTTAAGTAGCGTACGCATCTACGAAACTGTTTGCGTTGATCAGAACCGTTATCCTCATAGGTATCATTACCTTTATATAAGCCATTTATTATTGAGTTGATACCTTCAGGATCCGCTGCCTGCCAAACTCGCTTATCTTCAGCTAAACTTTTTCTACCTTTAGCTAGATAGTATGTATCATCGTATACGTTGCTAGACTTTGCATATATTGGCAAATCAACATGATAATCTGGTTTGCCATCCTTCATATATGTCACTGTCACACATGAACGACTCACTTCTACAGTCCGATTATTGTGTTTGATACAATCTGCGACTAACTCTTTTAATTCGACCGGTTTGTAGTCTTCTTTATGGCAGTCCAGTAATACACCAACATCAATATCGTAATCACCAGCTCTGACAGGTTTAATACCTGTATTTAAAGCGTAGCTTCCTTGGTTGAAGCTTCTTTCATACTGAGGATAGCCATCGTCTTTTCTTTCTGCCAATTTACTCTTAAGCTTATCGATGATTAGTTCGCGTTTTTCACGTAAAACGTCGTTTTCTTCGTAAGTGCCTAATTTAATAGCATTATGGAATTCTAAGAACTGTTTTTGTAAATCTGCCATATACGTTACCTCTCAATAATTGTTAAGTTTTGATAGTTATAGAATATATCAAGCAACGATATCAATTGATAGACACAAATAGTTTAAAGCGTCAACTCGTGTCGTAAAGAATAGAATTCACTGTAAAATACTGAGCGCTGAATTAAGCCAAGTAGCATTTACCCAATATCTGACATGACTCTAGCTCTAGACCTCAAAATTAAGAAAAAACTGCCCTTACGGTGAGAGGTAAGTTTCTTTAATATAACTCCATTGGCATTTGCCAACAATTGCAACTTCAATGGAGACCAATATGACAACTCATATTAAAAAAATTTCAGACACCACGATTGACCTACTTGATAAGGTAAGCACTTCTACCTCACGTGCAGGCACTACCATAGAGCGTGCAGGTAAAATGTATGCTAAAGGTGTGCCCAAGAAAGTTATAGCAGTCCAACTTACGGAAAATAGCAAAAGTGGTAACGAGTATACTGAAACTCATGTAGATGCCTGTATTATGTTATATACAGATGCGCAAACCAAGGTAGGCATTACAAAATCTCAAGCAACTGCTTTGATTGAAGACCAAACTCGTGACAATCTGCCATCAGAATTACAACAAAATGGCCTTAGCTGTAATTTGAATAATTAAAGGGGAAATACTATGAATATTGCTATCAAATGTGCATTGATTGAAGCAGGAATAATGAAGCTGGAAGCTGAAGAACCTGATATTAAAGAGTTAAAAACACTTATGACTAGTTGTGAAAAGCTCCAACAGCGTACAGTCAAAGGTTCAAGGATTTTATCAAACAAAGGGAATCACTATCTTGTTGAGTCCATTTATCACTCTGGCTTAACCAAAGCACAGAAGGAAGAAATATATACTTCTGAATATGAAATTGGCAATCCAAACCCTATCAAAAACTTGGACATAGAAGACCTCTACAGCTACCTCGAAGATGAATATGGAGGATCAGCTGAAGATTTAGTTAAAAATATTAAGCGTAATGTTTCAGAACTTATAGGCATACCGTTTGAAACCTTTCTTAAAGCAGATAAAAGCTTAGCATATAAGATAATTACGTTGTTTTATAGGGTTTGCAGACAATTTAGCAATCAGTTTTTTAACTTCCTTAATGTAGATAAGCAAAGCAAAATGCAGTTCGAATTTAGGGCGTCTTTCCCTTACCGTGAAGCAAAAGGTAAAGGCTATGAGAATACCGCTTTATTAGCAGAACTTTTAGGGCACCTAACTTTTTCTATGCCAAAAGAGTACTTAGAGCAAGCTAGGTTAATTGAAACAAATCTACCAGCTATTGCTGATCTAATCTCTACGCATACACGAGACTATGTTGAATGTATTAACAACGCTGTCGGGCATTATGAGGCCAGTGGACAAATGGCTAACTTGAATAAGATAGTTGATAGCAACTTAGAGAGTGCTTTTCATTATATTTTCGAAAGTGTCGATAATCAATTAACGCAACGTTTAGACTTTTTACTCTATAACTTGATCTCACTGAAAGAGTATATAGCACGCAAATCATCAAACGAATTACTAGCTAAGCTAGTTTGTGAAACTCCTTTAGAGTTGCAATCGTTTCAAGGTGGGAAATGCAAGACTTGGGAGGATAAACACGTTATTCCTTACTTACTAGGCTATGATAAATCAGTTAGCGAAACAGTCGATAAACAAACGGACTTTATTGAAAAATATATTCTAGCGAGAAAGATGAACGGAACAACTGCTCTCCCGGCTCAGAATAAGCAGATACTAAAGGCAGTAATCATTCATGATAGCGCTATAGGCAATATCAAAATAGAATCATTTGTGTTCGGAGGCAAAAATATACCGTCCTCTATAACTGCTATTCTTAAAAAAGGTTCTACAGATCTTGACAAGTCAAAGACTAATGACACTGTTTTCTCATTTGAAAACTACCCAGAATCAATTTTACTATATTGGGTAATGCGTTATCAGCTTGCATTAAGGGTAGTTATGTCTAAAGACAAGAAAAAAGCTATATATTTATACCAACGGATCGCAAGTTGGGAAACTCGTATTGATGAAACGTTAGTTAGCTATGTAAAGAATGCAAACCTAAATACTTATGGTGAGCTATTAACATTACCTAAAAAGTTTCAAGTATTTTTATCTAATACCATTGAACCACTTTCATGACAAATAATTATAGTTCTGAATAGTTTTTTTCATACCTGCTCAAAACGCATGCAACTTCCTTAGGTTTCATGCGACAAATATTGTCGCATCCATCCAAATCAACCCTGAAAAACATCCAACAATAGCTTAAAGTAGCTCTACCGAGGCAAGTGCCTAAGATATTGTATTACTAGTCGATACCTGGTGAGAGCTATCGCGTTATATGATAAATTACCACTCAGAACATTAAGCACTAAACATGCCAGCCATCTAAGGCTGGAAATAAAGAAGGAAGTGAGGCGATATGCCTATATTGAATTGGTTGAATAAAGAGCAAGCGTTGACTACAGCGCGTGACTGTCCGTATCGTTTGGTAGAGCTAGTGCCAGAATTATCTTATGGCGAGTCAGATACTGACAATATGCTCATTCAAGGTGATAACCTCGATGCATTGAAGGCACTTATTCCGACGCATTCAGGAAAGGTAAAGTGCATCTTTATTGACCCACCATATAACACCAAAAGTGCCTTCGAACACTATGATGATAATTTAGAGCATAGCAAATGGCTCTCGATGATGTATCCACGTATGGAGCTATTGCAGCAACTATTATCTGAAGATGGTTCTATTTGGATTACACTTGATGATAATGAAGCCCATTATTTTAAAGTTATTTGTGACGAGATTTTTGGGAGAGCAAACTTTATAGGAAATATAATATGGCAAAAAAGAACCTCGCCAGCTAATGATGCTATCTATTTCAGTAAAGATCATGACAATATTATTGTATATGCAAAAAATAAAACCATATGGCGGCCTTATAGGTTGCCATTGAATGAAGCACAAGCTGGAAATTATAAAAACCCAGATAATGATGACCGTGGATTATGGAATTCAGCAGCTTATACCTGTGCAAAAAATGCAACGGAGCGACCTAATCTTTACTATCCTATTATTCAGCCGAATACAGGAGAGGAGATTTGGCCAAAAAAAACTCGTGTTTGGGCTTATGGACAAGATACCCACCAAAAACATTGCGAAAACAATATGATTTATTGGGGTAAGGACGGGCTGTCAAAGTCACCTCGTATTAAAAAGTTTATTAAAGACGCAAAACCAGTTGTACCTAGATCTATCTGGATGAACTCAGAGGTAGGTCATAATCAAGAGGCCAGAAAAGAGGCACTTAATTTATTTTCAGATACACCTTTTTCCACTCCTAAACCTGAAAGTTTAATGCAGCGTATCCTCCAAGTAGCTACACAGCCAAAAGACCTTATCCTAGATTCCTTCCTTGGTTCTGGTACTACGGTTGCAGTAGCTCATA
>FUFK010037584.1_pt1 | contig 21519 bp, 18 predicted proteins | sample 1021851 | NCBI WGS metagenome assembly FUFK01 (sample SAMEA51879418, study PRJEB19060) | metagenome
AGACAACAAGTTCGGGTGTGACTGTAACAGGAACAGTCGCTGCAACAGCATATACAGGTGATGGTTCAGGATTAAGTGGTATTTCAGTCGGGATATCAACCGAAGCATTAACAACTGCTGGAACAACAGTCACATTAGACTTATCAAAAGACGATCATAAGATTACGAAGAGTGGGACATATACAATAACTTGTACAGGAGGTGCAGAAGCATCATCACATACTTTAAGAATAGTTAATTCTGGTATCGCAACAGTCGGATTCAGTACATATTTCTTATTCCCATCAGGAGGTACACCAAATTTACCAACAACAAGTGGAGCGATAAGTTTAATTTCATTTACAGTTCATAGAGCAGGTGCAGTCGGGGTCTCTACTCAACTATTGAGTGGTGCATCAGTAAATTTTAGTTGAGGTTAGCTAATGGGAAGATTTAGTGCTTTACCAACCGCTGCCATAACAGATGATAGTGCAGTAGGTGGGCAGATAATACAAGGAAGCCTTATATTTCATGATGATCATGCAACTTTTTTCCATCGGGATATGGTTGGTGGAAATCGAAGAACTTGGACTTTATCTTATTGGACAAAATTATTAGATGTTAATTTAACTTCATCTCAAAGATTTTGGTCAGCAGGAGATAGTGGTAGTGGAGATGTTTTAAAATGTGAGTATTATAGTGGTGCGAACACAAGACAAATAGGATTTATAGATAACAATCACGCTGGATCTGGTATAAGATTTACAACAGATGCTCATCTTCAAGATAATGCTTGGTATCATATAGTGATGGCAGTTGATACAACATTAGGGACTGCTGCAGATAGAGTAAAAATATACATCAATGGGGAAAAGCAAACCCTATGGTCAAGTGGGTCAGAGCATAATCATCCACCAGATCAAAATTATCAAACTGCAATGAATAAAGCAAGTACTGGACTTGCGTTTGGTCGTGCATATGCATTTGGTGCTGGTTCGGCAACACATTTTGAAGGTCAAATGTCACAACTTTATTTGGTTGATGGGCAGCAATTAGAAGTTACAGAGTTTGGATATACAGAAAGTCAAACAGGAATATGGAGACCTAAAAAGTACACTGGAACATATGGTACAAATGGATTTTATTATCCGCTAGATGGTTCACATCATATCACCAAGGATNTATCTGGTAANGGNAATNATTNNANACCATANAATNTNAGNNGNACAGTNCCATTNCATATGGCNACTGGTGGATTNCCAATTNTNAATACNAATAAAGGTGGAACTGTTGCNNGNCCAGGNGTNAGACCAGATCCTCTTGCAAGTAATATTGTTCTTGCTCTACCTCTTTCAAATAGATATCAGGCAATTGGCACTGATGTACATCATCTTATTAAAGGAAGTGGATCACCAAAAACTCTAACAAATACTGGTTCGGTTGGTTCTAATGCTTCTTATTTTAATTTTTATGGTAGGTCTGGTTGTGCGAATATAGAAAATGCATCCAATCAAAAAATTGATATTTCTCCAAGTGATGATTTCAATATGGGCACTGGAGACTTTACGATTGAGTGTTGGATTTATCCAAAGAGTGCTGGTGCATCAGATGGAAGTATTTTTGTTACACATGATGGCGGTTCTAACACCAACACATATTTTGCATTCAACTATAGTCCTAATACTGGGAGATTTAACATTTATTTAAATACAGGTGGTGCTGCTTGGTCTCCTGCAGCAGAGGAGGGAATGATAGAATATTTAAAATGGAATCATGTTGCACTTGTAAAACATTCTAATGTGGTTAAATTATATGTAAACGGACTTGCGATTGGATCTTATAATCACACTGGACAGGTAGGTTTTACTGCAGGAAATACCACCATATGTCGAATAGGTGGTGGTGGTAGTAGTTCATTAAATGTATACATGCAAGATATGCGTATCTATAAAGGAGTTGCAAAATATACAGATACCTTTACTTGTGCTTCGGTTGATTCAGCAATCATACCAGATTCTCCATCAGGTCTTGCAGTTCCAAGAAAATTTAAACCATCAATATCTGGTTCAGTAGGTTTTGATGGAACTTCAGATAAAATAACAGCCAACAGCACTGATTTTGTTTTTGGAACTGATGATTTTACAATAGAAGCTACGGTATATAAAACTGCTATGTCATTTAATGGAAGTAATAGAGCGTTTATTTTTGGACAGACAGATAATGATGCAGGTGGTAGATCTGGTGTAGCATTTGGTTATCAAAATGGGGGATTATGGTTATTACAGGGTAATGGTAGTACTTGGAATGTAGAAACGACAGTAGATGTTTTTCCAACAGATCAATGGGTACATATTGCTGTATCAAAATCAAGTGGGACAACAAAATACTTTATAAATGGTAAATTAGTTTATACTTATAGTACTAATATAAATTTACCTGCTGATAATAATGGTGATATATCAATAGGTAGCATTAACTCTACATCAATGGATTGGGATGGTTATATATCCAACTTTAGAATAATCAAAGGAACAGCATTATATACATCAAGTTTCACACCTCCGTCAGAACCTCTTACAAATGTTACTAATACCAAACTTTTATGTTGTCAAGATAAATATTCAGTAACCGCTAAAGCTGTAGGTCCGACTCTTTCAAAAGGAGGAAATGTTTATACATCTGATTTCAGTCCTTATAATGATGATACAGTAAGTCGTGCATCTTCTTATCCTTATTTCAATCGTTTACGTGCCCGTAGAGCAGGAATAGTAGAGCATGCAAGTTTATTTTTACAAGGTAGTAATTACGCATTACAATTTGCAACAGCTATTTTTGGTCCAGGTTATATAACGAGTGGAAAATATATTTGGGAGGTTGATAACTCAGGTGGTAATGGAACTTCTGTACAGTACATAGGTATAAACTCTGTTTTTGATCAAGGTGCTGGTGAAATATTTTCACAAGCAAATAAAACCATTCTATCAAGTCACTTATATAAACTCTTTAATCAAACTAGTTCTACAAGTAGAACAAATGAAGGACAGGGTACGATGACTTTTCTTCTTGATGTAGATAATAGAATTTTACAAGGATATTATGATACAAGATTAATCTTCACAGATACGAGTATACCTAATGCAAGCACTACAAATTATGCACCATTTACATTTACAACTAATGATGGTTATAGTGGCACCCATTGGTGTGATGCATATTTCAATTTTGGACAAAGACCTTTTATATTCACACCACCTGAAGGTTATGAAACAATATCATCTGCACATATAGAACCCCCTAGTATTCTCAATCCAAAGAAACATTTTGAATGTTTAACTTATACACCTAACTCAGGTGGTTTAACAGTTACTGGTTTAGAATTCAAACCAGATTTACTTTGGTTTAAAAGTCGTAATCAGGCTTATCATCATTATATATTTGATGTTGTCCGTGGAACAGGTGCTGTATCTATGAGACCTTCCGATACAACTCCTGAACCTGCAAGTGGAGATGCAACTGCAGTTAATGAATTTTTAACTAATGGATTTTATTTGGCAGGTGCTAGTGGTATTAATGATAATGGTTCAGGTGGAGATGGTTGTGTTGCTTGGGCTTGGAAAGGAGGTTCTCCAGTAACTTCAAGTGGTGGTGGTGTAAGATTTGATGGTGCGAATGGTACAAATCTACACATAGCTAATCATGCAGATATTCAAATAGGATCTACATCGAATTGGACTATCGAATTTTGGTTGAAGAGAACAGCAGCATATTCTGACTATGATGTTATAGTTGGTAAAGGTACAAGTGGCACTTATGAATGGTTTGTAGAAGGATTCGCTGATGGATCTGTAAAATTCTTGTATAGTGCTAATGGAAGTACAACTTGGTCTGGAACACACACAATAATGTCATCATCAGTACTTGACCGTTGGTATCACATTGCGATTGTTAGAAATGGTTCAGGTGCAAATAATTTTAAAACTTATGTAGATGGAAGTCAAACTTTCCAAACAACAGCATTTAATATTTACGCTGGAACAGCAAATTTAGATATTGGTGGATATGGTGGTGCTGCTGCACAAGATCCTCCAGTAGTAATAAGCAATCTAAGAATAGTAAAAGATACTGCTGTTTATACATCGAACTTTACTCCACCTACCTCTCCTCTTACAAATATATCAGACACAAAACTCTTATGTTGTCAGACAATTAGAAATGCAACTGAAGCGGCTGTATCTCCAGGTAGTATTACATCAAATGGTGGATGTCATGCTACGAGTATGAATCCATTTGATGCTTTCTCTAAGGACGGAGTTGGATATATGAGTGCATCTGCAGCTGGAATTACAAATGGAACTCAACCACTTACTGGAGCATCTATTAACACAAAGGCTGGATTTTCAATAGTTTCATATTGTGGAAATTCTGATGGTAATAGTACATTTGGGCACGGACTTAGCCAAGCACCAGAAATATTTTTCCTTAAATCAAGAGATAATACTGAAAATTGGAGGGTTTATTATACTACTGCGGATGGATCATATGATTTCATGTATCTGAATACAAATGGTGCTGTAAATCACTCAGGATATGCTTTACCTAACGCTACTGTTCTCAATAAAGCGGATGATGCTAATGAAAAAATGATAGCATATTGCTGGCATTCTGTACCAGGATATTCTAAAATGGGCTCCTATTATGGAAATGGAAGTACAGACGGAAAATTTGTATACACTGGGTTCAAACCTGCCTTTGTTCTTTTGAAAAGACATACTGATTCTACAAACAATTGGGAAATAAGAGATAATAAAAGAGTTACAAATAATCCTAATAATGAAAGATTATTCCCTAATACAAATGATACTAAATCAGTTGGAGAAGGTGTTGATTTCTTTAATAATGGTTTCAAACTAAGAAACAGCGGTACTGGATCTAATTCTAATGACAAAGTTTATATTTACATGGCATTCGCAGAGCAACCATTGACAACTCAATATGGAACTCAGTCAAATGGAGAATAAATAATTAAAAAGATATGGCATCAGAGATACGAGTTAATAAAATCAATAATCGTGTTGGTCTAGGAACAGTCACCTATACTGACACAGGTATTATCGTATCTGGAATTGTAACTGCAACATCAGCAGTTATAAGTGGACATACTGATGTAGGTAGCAATTTGAATATTGCTGGAATATCAACATTTAATAATGCTATTAATGTTGCGAATGGAACGATATCAAGAACTTCTACAGGCAGTAAATTAATTTTTCAGACAGATCTTGAAACACGTTTATTTCATTCTTCTAACAATAATGTTAAACTTACTTTTTATGGAAGTGGTGAAACACTCAGAGGATCTATTGAAGCTCAAGCCACTCAAATACAAATAAAAGATAGTGGAGGTAGAAGTGGTCTAGTCGTTGCTCATGGTGCTGAATCGAGATTATATTTTAATGATCATGAAAAATTTAGAACCACTAACACTGGAACAGTAGTAACTGGAATTCTAACTGCAACATCATTTAGTGGTGATGGGTCAAGTTTATCAAATCTACCTGCTGGTGCTCCTGTTGGTGGTGCATCAACAAATACAGTATTCTTTGAGAACGCAAAAGAGGTTGCAGTCAACTATCAGATTACTTCAACAAAGAATGCAATGAGTGCAGGACCAATTGCAATTAATGCTGGAATTGCTGTCACTGTTCCATCAGGATGTTCTTGGACTATCGTATAAATATTGATGAGGAAATAATCTTATGCCAGTAACTATTAACGGAGACGGAAGTATCACAGGATTAACTGCAGGAGGTTTACCATCAACTGCATTAACTGGTACATTACCTAATGCAACATTTCCTGCAACTCTTCCAGCAGTAAGTGGAGCAAACTTAACTGGTATTAGTGCTAGTGTAACTGCAACGAATATGCCAGCAGGAACTATAGTTAAATATCAACATACAACAAGTACAACAAGGACAAATATAACTTCAACTCAAAGTTGGACAACATTTTCTGGAACTCAAGTTGATTTTACTCCAACTTTTTCAAATAGTAAATTGGATTTGACTTGGACTTTTGCTCTTGAAGCCGATCAGAATGTAAATGGAATTGGTTTTAGAATTTATAGAGAGTCTCCAATAGGAGGTAGTGCTTCTTCATTAGGAGAGTCATATCAACACTCACATTGGGGTACAGGTTCTTGGACTGGTCCTGGTCAAATTGTTTTAAATTGGAACGATTCACCTGGTGTAACTACTCCTGTCAGATATTATGTACAAGGGTATCGAGAGCAAGGTAACGCTTTATATATTAATTATGGACAAGACGCTCTTGGTATTTGTATGAAAGTAATGGAGATTAGGCAGTGAGCGAACTTAATTTTACACATTCAAATGGTAATAAGGTCAAGTTAACAACACCTGATACTTTAGCTGCAAATAGAACATTCAAGTTACCTGGAGCCGACGGGACTGCAGGGCAAGTTTTGCAGACAGATGGAAATGGAAATTTATCGTTCGTTAATCCACCAACAAATACTCCAGCATTTTTTGCATATTGGAATGCAAACAATAGTATGACAATAACAGATAGTACTGATACAAAAGCAACTTGGTTAACTGCTGAAGAGTTTGATACTGATAATGCTTATAATACATCAACTCAAACATTTACAGTGCCTTCTGGAAAAGGTGGATATTACACTTTTAACGCAGGAGTTCAGATGTACTCAAATGGTAATTCTTTAAGAACTGTTATAATAAGATTAAGAAAAAATGGATCTTCATCTTGGGCTGCATCTCAATATAGTCAGGTTATGAATGCTGATGAAAACAGAATGAGACACCATCAAGCACATCTTCATGCTGTATTAAATCTTGCTGCTGGAGATACTATTGAACTTATTTGTTGGGGAAGAGTTCTAAATAATTCACTATACATTAGTAATGATGCGAGTGGTGTAAAATCTAATTTCCTTTCAGGATATAAACTAATTTTATAATTATGAGCACATTAAAAGTAGACGCAATCAGACACAATAGTGCAACGAGTGATGCAATCACAACTCACTCAGATGGAACAGTATCCGCAAAAATAGTTGATGTTGCAGGAAGTCAACTCTCTAATCGCAATGTCATAATCAATGGTGCCATGACAGTTAGCCAAAGAGCCACTTCATCATCATACACTAGTGGTGGTACTTTTCCTGCATTAGATAGATTTAAGGCAATTGCCAATTCCTCTATGACAGTTAATACTACAATATCTCAAACAGCAGATAGTCCAGATGGTCTTGGATATTGTTTAAAAGTATTAGTTAACGCTTCACAAACACCAAGTGGTAGTGAAAATTTTATAATTAGATATTCTGGAGAGGAGCAAGATATGAAAAGATTTGGATATGGAACATCAGAATGTAAAGAAGCAACTATCTCATTCAGTGTAAAATCTAACAAAACTGGAACATACTCTGTACAAATTTATCTTGGTAATTATGTTCCCAACATAATAAAAACTTATACTATAAATTCTGCAAATACTTGGGAACGTAAAACTATTACTCTTCCAACTTATACCACATCTTTTACGCATCTTGCTGATAATGCTATCGGATTGATGATTGACTGGCACCTATCATCTGGTCCAGATGATATTGTTGGTACTACAGGATGGCAAACCGCTGCTGGTAATGCGAGAGCAGCTACGGGACAAGTAAATTTATTAGACGCAACTAATAACTATTGGCAAATGACAAATGTTCAACTTGAAGTTGGAGACACAGCAACCTCGTTCGAGCACCGCAGCATCGGAGATGAACTCGCTCGTTGCCAACGATACTGTGTAGCTTATGGTGGTGATGATGAAGTACATCTAGGAACAGCACATGCATATAATTCTACTAATATAAATTTATCAGTACACACACCAGTTCCTATGAGATCAAAACCAAGTGCATATGCAGTGACAGTGCCAAGTGGTGGTGATGCTGGTTTATGGGTACAATCATATATGGGAGCGAATGGAAATAAAAGTAATGCTAGTATATCTGTAGGAGATTCAGGAGGCACTTGTAAAGATTTAACTGCTTTTCGTATATATCTTTCAAGTGCACATAGTGGTTTAAGTGCAGGACAGGCATTATGGGTTCACACATTACTGAATGCTAAATTTATTTTATCTGCAGAAATCTAACTTGACACTTTGAAAACCCTGATATATAATAAGTAAAAATTGAAAATAACATGGAATTGACTGATCATCAAACTCATTTAAAATCTGTAACTGAGCAAGCACAAGGTCTGATCGATGAGATAAATCAACTTGAAGCACAGGCAAAAAATAAAAGAGATATGCTTTTAAAACTTCAAGGTATCATTGAATACTTACAACAAACTGGTGTTGAAATGCCTAAAGAAGTACCTGCTCCACCTGAAGTTCCTGTCACAACTCCTGAACCAGTTGAATCTTGATTATAAATAGAAAAAAAGATTAAAATTTAGATGGCATATATTGGTCGTCAGCAATCACCAGGTTCGTTTATCAAACTTGATGACTTAAGTTCACAATTTAATAATAGCACTACTCAATTTTCTTTGAAGGTTGGTGGTCAACCATTTTTTGCTGGTAATCCATATACATTACTAGTATCTCTTGGCGGTGTAATTCAAGAAGCAATCACTGCATTTACAATTGTAGAAGATAAAATAAATTTTGCATCAGCACCAGTATCAGGTGCTAACTTTTTTTGTGTAGTCCTTGCGACTACAAATGTCAATCCATTAACAACATTAACTATAGGTGCAAGAGCAGGTGCTCATCTAATGGATTTACACGGAAGGTCGATGACTGTAACAGATCGTAGTGGAACTGCACATCCCATCGCTTTTAACCTAGCATAAATAAAAAGAAAGCTTTAACGATATAATGGCGAATAGATTTCCGTTAGTATTAAATACAAGTTCTAATCAACTTCAAGAGATTGCATCTGGAGACACTCTTGATTTGACTGGATCTGGATTGAATCTGACTGGTATCACTACATTATCTAGTTCTGCACAATTAAATTTAAACGGTGGCACAAATATAAACACAGGTACAAGAGGAGATATATTATTTTATAATTCAAGTGGAACAATACAAAAATTAAGTTTAGGTGCGTCTGGAAAAGTATTAAAATCAAATGGTTCTGATTTAGTATATGGAGATACTGGTTCAATCGCAAACGTTTATTATGTCTCTACAAGTGGAACTGATGCAAGTGGTTTTGGTGCTGCGATAGATAGACCATTTAGATCAATTAAATATGCAGTTTCAAATATTGGTACACCATCAGCAACAGCACCTGCGATTATATTTGTTAAAGCAGGTGTATATGAGGAAGGTCAATTACCAATAATTGTTCCTGCTCATACTACAATCGCAGGTGATAGTTTAAGAGCAACCATCATTAAACCTGCATCTGGATTAGACTCAGGTGGTTCGATACAAAATAATCGTTCTATATTGTTTAGAATGAGTAATGCAAGTGTATTACAGGATCTTGTGATGGATGGAATGGGTGGTTATACACCAGGAAGTCCAAACTATAAACCAGAAAGTGCAACGATAGGTGGTACATATCTTGCTCTTAACGCTGCAAGTCCAATATCTACAAAGTCACCTTACATTTACAATGTAACATCATTTGGTAATGGTGCAACTGGAGCAGTTCTTGATGGATCTGTTCACGCAAGTGGTAATCGCAGTATGTTATTCCATACATATACTGCTGTTCATAGTGATGGATTAGGTATTTGGTTAAAGGCTAACGCAAACGCTGAAATGATTTCAACGTTTACATATTATTGTACAATAGGTTTTGCTGTAACAGGTGGTTCAAAAATAAGATCACTTAATTCAAGTAATGCATATGGTGAATATGGTGTTTACTCTGCTGGATTTGACTCAGGAGAAACAGCAAACTCTGGAACAATTAAAGGACAGATGCTTGTTTATACAAATGTCCTTACACAATCATTCACAGATGGCGAACAAGTAACTGGTGGAACATCAGGTGCAACTGCTTATGTTGTCAATGTACAGGCTGAACCGAAGAGAATGTATATTGTTCAAAGGTCTGGAACATTTCAATCGAGTGAAACAGTTACAGGTGGAAGTTCTGGTGCAACTGCAACTCTTACATCAGGAACTGCAACAGTCAACCAGTCAGGAAGAATACTTGTAACAACTTTTGGAACTGCACCTGATGCTGGTGATTCTCTACAATTTGCATCAACTGATGGTAACGCATTTCAAATTCAATCAGTAAGTTCTGTAACTGCAAATAGTGTTGCATATAAGATATTAGTATTTGCAACCTCAAGGGCAACTGCAGTCGCAGCAGATGTTGCAGTACACGCTCGAAAAGAATTTAGTCTAGCAAGATTAACAGGTCATGACTTCCTACAAGTAGGTACTGGTGGAACAGATACAACAAACTGGCCAAATAATCCAACACAATCTCCTGCACAAGCAGATCAAGTAGTAACAAATGAAACCGATCCTGGTCGTGTTTACTATACTGCAACAGATGATTTAGGTAACTTTTATGTTGGAGATCAATTTAAAGTAGACCAAGCAACAGGTAATGTTACATTGGATGCATCTGCATTTAACTTATCAGGTCTTGAGTCATTAAGACTTGGTTCAGTTGGTGGTTTGATTGGTGCTGCTGTTGGTGAGTTCTCAACAGATATTACTATGTCTCAGAATAGTGATACAAAAGTTTCAACACAGAAAGCAGTTAAAACATATGTTGATACTTTAGATGGAACAACACCAGTTGGTGGAGTATTCACAGTCGCTGGTATATCTACAGTCACAGGAACTACACAATTTACAAAGCAATTAAATGTATCTGGTGTTTCCACATTTCACGGTAATGTTGATTTGTTAGATGGTGATCGACTTCGTTTGGGTGCGTCACAAGATTTACAACTATACCATGATTCAAACCACTCATACATCGCTGAAAATGGTAGTGGTGATTTAAAGATACAAGCAAGTGCAGGTAGTATAATTCTTCAAAAAGATAACGGTGAAGAGATGATCAAAGCTGATGTTGATGGTTCGGTTTCTCTCTTTCATAATGATGTTGGTATTGTCACAACAACTGCAACTGGTGTTAATATTAATGGTATATGTACTGCTCATTCATTTAGTGGAGATGGATCAAGTTTAACAGGTATTGATGCGACTGCTCTGAAAGATCCTGCTGGTAATGTAAAAATTCAAGCACAAGCATCTGGTGCAGTCTATACTGGTATTCATACTTTTACTGCTTTAACAGTTAATGGTGGAACTAATCCAATTACTTTTAGCCATACTGGTGGTGTTGCTTTAGCTTTAGAACGTTCTAGTAAAGTGTTTAGATTTAATGCTAACTATGCAGCAGCAGGTACACACTCAACAATGGATATATCATCTGGAATGGAATTACGTCTTTCTCATTCTGGTACTGATAGAATAAAAATGGATTCAGTTGGTAACTGGGTTCCACAAAATGATAACCAAAGAAATTTAGGTGCTGCAAACTTACGTTGGGCAAACATATACTCTGCTGACTTGCACTGCTCTAACAAAGGTTCAAAAAATGATGTGGACGGAACTTGGGGAGACTACACAATCCAAGAGGGTGAAAGCGATTTATTCCTCATAAATAACCGCAGTGGCAAAAAGTATAAGTTTAATCTAACGGAGGTTAATTGAAATGCCAATATTTGTAGGAGCAGGTACATCTTCATTCATGAAGGGTAGTGATGGTATCGGATTCACTAGATTAAACACCACCCAAAGAGATGCCTTAACTGCAGTACAAGGTCAAGTAATTTTCAATACAACAACAGGTGTTTTAGAGATTTATGATGGAACATCTTGGGCAAAAGTTTCTTCTGTACTAGCAGTATTGAGTTCGGTGTCTGGAAATATTGCTGCAGGAGCAGCTACTAACCTTACTTTATCAGGTACGGGATTTTTATCAAGTGGATTAGTTGTTAATTTTACTCAAGCCACTGATGGTATTAATGTGAATGTGACTGTAACTCCATCTTCAGATACAGCAGCAACAGTTACAGTTCCATCATCAGTCTACAATAATGTTACTGCTGGAAGAGTTGTCACAATTAAAGTAACAAACTCTGATGGTTCAGAATCTTCAGGAGTAAATAAAACTGCATTGGCTTTACCTTCAGGTGGAAGTGTTCAAACATATTCTGGATATAGATCTCATAAATTTACCTCATCAGGAACTTTTACAAATACTGCTTTTGTTTCACAAGTCGATGCATTGTTAGTCGCTGGTGGTGGTGGCGGTGGTGCAGATAACTCTGGTGGCGGTGGTGCAGGTGGTATGGTTGTGCATACTGGTATTAATGTTTCTGCACAAGGTTACTCAATTTCAATCGGTGGTGGGGGAACAGGAGCATATGAATCATCTGGAGATGGTGGACCTTATGCTACAAATGGAGCAAATACATCTGCATTTGGATACTCTGTAACTGGTGGTGGTCGTGGTGGATCTGCTGGTGGTGCAAATGCAACCTCTGGTGGATCTGGTGGCGGTGGGTCAGGAGAAAACGCAAACAGTACTGGTGGTTCTGGAACTTCGGGACAAGGTAATAGTGGTGGCAATCACTCCAACGGTGGCGGTGGAGGCGGTGGCGGTAAAGGTGCTGCTGGACAAAACGGAAATGTAAGAGCCAGTACTCAAGGTGGATTAGGTGGTGCTGGTGCTCAAAATAATTATGAAACTGGTAGTAATCAATACTATGCTGCTGGTGGAAACGGTGGTAATGAGAATGGAGACTATGACACTGCAGCTNCTGTAAATGGTATAGGTGGTAGAACAAATCCTAATAGTTCTTCAAGAGGACAAAATGGTGTCGATGGCACAGGATCAGGTGGTGGTGCTTGTACACACGATACTTCTGCTGATAGTCCCGCTGGTGGAGATGGTGGTGATGGAGTTGTTATCATCAGATATGCAATATAAATATTTCGGAGGTTATTAAAATTATGGCACGACACTTTGCAAAAGTAGTTACAAGTCCAGTTGGTATAGGCACAACAACAGTTGTAAATAAAGTCACAAGTGTTATCGTGGCAGAGCCAGATTTTTTTGATTCTTATGTAGATAACACACCTGGTCGTTGGATAGAAACATTTAAGGGAATGTTTGGTGGTGTTTTATATGAACAGGATGGTTCAAAAGCATCTGATCAGTCGGGAATTGGTACGATGAGATATAATTACGCAGGTATAGGATATGAATATGATATTGATAATGATGTTTTTCATGATGCACAACCTCACGAATCTTGGACTTTAGATAAAACAAGTTATACATGGAAACCACCAGTGCCAAAACCTGATGCACGTTCTTGGGCTTGGAATGAAACAATATATCAAAATGCTGTTGGTGCTGGCACATCCACGGGTGCTGCTTGGATATTTGTAGATAATTAGACAAAAATAAAAAAATGTGATATAATAAAAAAAGAATAATAAATTATATGATTGATGATTTTATTGGAGTTTTTGATAACGTAATTAGTAATGAACTTTGTGATGAACTAATTAAAGTATATGAGGATAGTAATAAACTAAACTTTGCGATTAGTCGTCAATCAATGGGAAAGGAAAAGGTAAAACAGGATAATAATTTAGTTTTTGTTACTAGTAAACTGCACATAAAAGACGACATATTTTTTGAAAAAATTCAACCATCAATCCAAGAGTTTTGTAATTTAGCTTGGGCATCATACTCTGAATATGCAACAAAGTATGGAGTGCTTAATAACCTTGCATCTCATAGATTTTATGATAGTATAAAGATTCAAAAAACTAAACCAACCGAAGGATACCATATTTGGCATTGTGAACACGCAAGTAGAATCACAGGTTCAAGACTTTTATTAGTAATGGGTTATTTAAATGATGTAGAAGAGGGTGGTGAAACTGAATTCTTATATCAATCAAAAAGAGTTAAATCTAAAAAAGGTCGAATAGTTATTTGTCCTTCAAGTTTTACTCACACTCATCGTGGCAATCCACCATTAAAGGGTAACAAGTATATGATTAATGGTTGGATAGAGTTTGATAGTTAATATCAACTATAAATAGTAAAAAAAGTTTGAATAGAAATGCCATATCTTGGTAATCCACACATAGTTGGAGACAGCGTTAATAATTTTAAAGTATTAGATGATATTTCAACTTATACTGCGACTTTTGATGGTTCGGCATCAAGTGTAGTTAATCCAAGCACAGAAACAATTAAGATAGTTGACCATAGATTTGTAAACGGACAGAGAGTAACTTATAATAATGGCGGTGGAAGTAATATTGGTGGTCTTACAAGTGGTACTGCATACTATGTAATTTACGATACTGCACATACAATTAAACTTGCAACAGATGCTTCAAACGCAGCAAGTCTTACAGCAATCAATTTAAATGCAGTTGGTGGTGGGACATCTCATACATTAAATGCATCATTTGATGGTGTAAATAAAAAGTTTAGAGTTACTCACGGTGGTGGAAATCGTCCTCGTTTTCATCACGCAACTCAATTAAGTATTGCAATTAATAATGTAGTTCAGAGACCAAATAATGATGCAAATAATTTCACTGAGGGATATGCTGTAGAAGTTCGTGACATAATTGTTTTCAAAACTGCACCTACATCTAATGATATTTTCTTTGGAAGTCTAACAGGAGAGACAAGAGGAACATTTGAAATAACTGATCATAAAATTGACAATTACACTGGTGATGGTAGCACTGTTGAGTTTAGTCTCTCACAAAATGTACCAAACGCTGAAAGTTTACTAGTAACATTAAACGGAGTAATACAACATCCTACTGATGCATCGACAACAAGATCTTATTCACTTCTAACTGATAATGTAATTACTTTTACAACAGCACCTGCTCTTGGAGTTGAAATACAAATTAGACATCTTGGATTTGCTGGAGCAAATAGTGGTGATGTATCAGGTTTTTATGGAAGAACTGGTAATGTTGGTTTAACTTCTACAGATCATATTACAACTGGAGACATAACTTCAAGGAATATTAATGCATCTGGTATTATCACAGCATCAAGTTTTAGTGGTGGATTTTCAGGAAATATAGTAGGAACATCAGCAACATTTACTGGTAATTTATCAGTCGGTGGTGTTTTAACATATGAAGACGTAACAAATATAGACTCAGTTGGTATTATAACAGCACGAAAAGATATTCACGTAGGTGCTGGTATTTCTGCTGTTGGAATAATCACAGGTCAATTCTTAATGGCAAGTGGTGGTTCTGATGCCAATAAACAGAATGTGAAGATTGGTTGGATGCAAAGTGAAAACCTAACAACTGGTGGGTACAATGTATTGATAGGCCGTAGAGCAGGTGAGGATGTAGACACTGGTTCTAATTTAGTATTAATTGGTAACAATGCAGGTCAGAAACAAACCAATCAAAATGCTTCTGTTATAATAGGTGGTGCTGCTGGTAACAACTCAACAGCAGATGGCAATGTATACATCGGTAGAAGTGTAGCACAGTATTCGACATCAGCAAATTCCAATGTAATTATTGGAACTTATGCTGGTATTGATAGTCAAGGAGACGAAAATACATTAGTTGGATATTATGCTGGTCGAGGAACTAGTGGTAACACAGACGGAACACGGAACACATTTATTGGTACTAAAGCAGGATTTAAAATAAGGGGAGGAGATGACAATACAAGTCTTGGCCGTCAATCTCTTGTTGAACTTTTGGGTGGAAATAAAAACGTTGCGATTGGACAACAAGCAGGTGACGCATTAGTTTCGGGTAATAACAATATAATTATTGGATATCAAGCAGACGCATCAACTAGTAGCACAAGTAATGAAATCACTCTTGGTGATGCAAATATTAACCATCTTAGAATACCTGGTATTGGAGTTAGTTTTGACAGCACAGGTGGAACTCAACTTGGCATCATAACCGCAACAGGAGCAGATATAAATGGAGACTTAGACGTAGATGGTCATACAAACTTAGATAATGTAAGTGTCGCTGGTATTTCAACCGCAGTAAGATATGATGTTAATTTTGTAAATGCAGAAATAAAATTAACCACTAATCAATCTAGTTTCTCAAGATATGGAAGAATAAATCATTACCATAATAATGGAACAACTGAACATAATGCAATTCAGTTTTCTCCTCGAAATGGTGCTACTGGTCGAATGATGTTTTATAATATGGTCAGTGGTACAGTAACAGAAAGATTACGTATTGATGGTAATGATGGTATACAGCCTTTGGCTCATATTATTCCTATGACCGACAGTACTTATAACTTAGGGTCAAATGGAACTCGTTTTGCAAATGTTTATGCAGATACGCTATATGGCGATGGTTCTAACTTAACTGGTATTACTCAGACAACAATCAACAATAATGCAGCAAATAGAATTATAACTGGATCTGGAACTGCCAATACATTAAATGGAAACTCTGATTTGCTTTGGAATGGTTCAAGATTAGATATTGATACAGGTGGGACAGAAGATGCATTAAGAATAGGTAACACTGCGGGAACGGATACATTTATTCGTTTAGGTTCAATTGCAACCAGTGCTGATACTCATGCTGTTTTAAAATATGATAAAGATGATAATTATGTTTCTTTATTAGTATCTGGAGAGTCTCATGGTAATGGTGGTATTCTCATTGCTAACGGTGGAGCTGTAAGTTTGAGTGCTGGAACTTCCCCTTTAGCAAAATTACACGTTAAAGAGGATATTTATGTCAAAGGTTCTACTGGAGATGGAAGTACTGGAATACAAATAAGAAGTGGTACATCTGCCCTCTCGAACCAACATCAGGTGCGAACTGGTGGTGGACTTGGAAATATGCTTATTCTAGAGGCATCAGGTTCAACTGGCATTTTTCAAGTGCAAACTGGAAATGGTGGTGAAAGATTTCGCATCACATCAGGTGGTCACGTAAATATTGGTGGAAATTATACACAAACATCAAAAACGTTATATGTTGATGGTACAATAGAAGCAACTAGTAATTTAACTTGTTTAAATAACGTTTCCATATCTGGTGTTGCACCACAAATTATCTTTACAGATACAAACCAAGATTCAGATTATACTATAAAAAATGATTTTGGATCACTACAATTTATTGATAGAACAAATAGTAATGCAGTACGAATGTACGCTAGTACTGGTGGATTTGGTGGTGATCGACTTTACATTGCTGATGAGATAGTTCATACTGGTGATACAGATACAAAGATAGCATTCACTGATAATCAAATAGATTTACAATGTGCTGGTGCTAGTAGGGCATATGTTAATAATTATGGATTGTACATTCAGGCTGGTCTTCCACTGGCATTTCTTGCTTCTTCAGGTGCTTCACCAAATATAAAATCTGGTGGTACAAATAATCAAGATTTATTATTTACAACTGGTACAGGAAATCCTACAAGACTTAAGATCGAATCAGATGGTGGAACTATAATTTCTAATGCTGGATCTTTCCCTACTTCCACTAGTGAACTTCTGACCTTACAGGGTGAAGGTCATAACGGTCACGGAACAACGAACACTCGTTCAGTATTTAATGTTACTGCTGCTATGACTAGTAGGCCAGGTAATGGTGGTGGTGGTTTATGGATTGGTGCAAGAACAAATGAAGATACAGCAGTTATTGGAACTAGAACTGCAAATGGTAATTTAGCATTTGAAACTTATAATGGTGGATGGAGCGAAAAAATGCGTATCAGATCAGATGGTAAAGTATTAATGGGAGCTGGACTTCCTACATCTGGTTATACTAATTCTTACTTACATGTTGAGGGTCCAGGTGTAGATCTTAGAACTGATTATGATACTGATGACAATCAAGGATTGTCACCTCATTTAACATTAGTTGGTTCTAATGCTCATGTGAGATTGGATATGGGGGTACAAGATGTTGGTCCTTATGCATCTTATTTACAATCAAGATATGATAATGATCCTGAAGAGAGTGGCACATCTAATAGTGGACTTGAACCTCTAATGCTAAACCCTATGGGTGGTGCTGTTGGATTTAACATTACTACTACAACTTCATATAGCAGTAATAATTTCAGTAGTTCTCAAAGCACATATGGCGGTATCCTAATGAGAGCTGGAAGAGCGAACACTGCAACTGTTAATAATACAAATACTGCGATAAAAATATATCCAGCTGAAACAAGAACCGCAACTGTTGGTGAACAAAATCAAGGTGTCAAATATGGTGGAATTGCGTGGCACGGTTTAGATCCACATCATAATAATGGTAGTTGGTCTAGTTACACTGGACACCACTGTTGGATGGGAATGTCTTATCATTCAACACCAGGTCAGGAAAAAAGTAACTGGCAAGTTCAGATGAACAACAGCGAGACTCCTGGTTCTTTTGCTACTAATGTTGCTATACAGGCAAATCCACAGGGTTATGTCACACATCCAAACCAACCATACGCATCAACAACTCTTGGTAATGCAACTTCTGGAAATTATGTACCTCATAATACTGTACTTACTAACAATGGAAGTCATTTTAATACTTCAAATAGTAGATTTATTTGTCCTGTTAACGGATTTTATCTTGTAAGTTTTATGGCTATGACTAATAATAGCAATGATACGATGGACATTGAATTGCGTAAAAATGGAAGTAATGCAAATAATATTTTAGTTCCATATCAATCAAATACTGGTAGTAACTATAACCAAGTTAGTGGTACTTGTATTATTGAATGTTCTAAGAATGACTACCTACAATTCAGGGTTAACAATGGTAGTATATATTCAGGCAGACACTCTGCACAATGCTTCGCTCTGTTAGGATAAATAACTAAAATTGATTAATTTATTTTGTGATTGAAATTAAAGATAATTTTCTTGATAAAGAAGATTTTGATAAAATCAAAGAGGTATATAATAGTCCTAACATTCCTTGGGCTAAGGGAGATATATTATATGATGATGAAATAAATTCAGAAGTATCAATACTTGATAATCTGCAATTTATCAATCCAGTCTATAGTATGAATCAACCAGTATCAAATTTATTTGAATATTGGATTCCTCTTCTAAAAAAGACAAAGGCTGTTGCACTTTATTCGATTAAAATAAATTTAAATCCAAGAACATCAAAAATCCATGAACATGGTTTTCATACTGATACAGGATTTATGTGTAAAACTGGTGTATTTTATATAAATTCTAATGATGGATACACATCTTTTGAAGATGGAACAAAGGTTGAAAGTGTTGAAAATAGATTTGTATCTTTTAACTCAGATATGAAACACTCAGGCACATCTTGCACTAATCAAAAATACAGATTAGTAATGAACATCAATTATTTTGAAGCAAAGTTCATAAATTTACCACATAAATAGTCAAAAGATTTTTTTAAAAAAATGCATACAAGTTATACCGTCGGCATTACAACAGGTGAATATAAAGCACTTCAGTATGTAATGGTTGATCAACAAGATTGGATTAAGACTGCAATTGGTCAACGTGCAGCTCTTGCTACTAAAGAAATTCAATCTCTTTATACAAATTATAAAATTGATAGAGGAGAAGCAATAACTGCGATTGGAACTACTGCTATAATTGAAGCTGCATATGCAGAGGGTGTGATTGGCATAGCAACATAAATCTGATATAATAAGAAAATATTAAATTTATAAATCATTATTTAAGAAGACATATGAACTTTACGGTCTACTCAAAGGATGGATGCCCCTATTGTGAAAAAGTAAAAGAGGTTTTAGACTTGACAAAACTAACTTATGTAGTGTATAATTTAGGAGAGCACTTTGATAAAAATTCTTTTTATGAAGAATTTGGAAATGGTTCAACTTTTCCACAAGTGCAAGTTGACGGTAAAAAACTAGGGGGATGTGTTGACACAATCAAATATCTCAGAGAAAANAANATCGNATAANNANGANATAAATAAATCAACNNNCCANATTGATCGTGGNTTTGAGTTNATNCTCTCAGGAGGTAAAANAAAGAGACCTAAATCATTTCGTCTGTTGTTAGATAAGATGATTTCTTTTTTTAACAAGGACATAAACATTCANTTNGANTTTTATGTGGATGTAAAACCAAAAAAATAATCTCAGGAGAATTATGTTAGCAGTAAGCATTGTGTTCGCAGCATTTCTGTTTATATTGTTTCTAATTGTAGGAGTAATAGGAGGATGGGTTGCAAGAGATTACATGATGAATTATCAAGAGGTTGAAAAAATNCACCCAGAGATGTATGATAGAAATGGTAATATAGTTCCTGATGAAATAGTAGCATTCCGATTTGAAAATTATGACAACAACGACGAAGAAGACGACTAAACCTAAAGTGGTTAAAACAAAAACCACTCCAATTCCACAATTACCTCTTAATCCTTTTGCTTATGAGGTATTTGATGCAGCGTCTAAACAAAGAACTAAAGCAAAAAAGATTGAGGTACTTCAAAGATACCCACATGACTCTATAATGGCTGTGCTCATATGGAACTTTGATGAAACTGTCATATCAGTTCTGCCACCTGGCGATGTACCTTATGGAACCAACAGAGAGGATAATAGCATGACAGGCACATTATCTGATAAGATTAATGATGCTGTTGGTAAGATGAATGAAATGGGTTCTAATTCATTAGGTTCACAAGATCAGGGAAAGGCATCTATTCGTAAAGAGTATACTAAATTTTATAATTTTATCAAAGGTGGTAACGACAGTTTAAGTAATCTTCGTAGAGAAACAATGTTTATAAACATTCTTGAGGGTCTACATCCACTTGAGGCAGAGATACTTGTATTAGTAAAGGATAAAAGATTGACTGATAAGTACAAAATTACAAAAGAGATAGTATCTGCTGCATATCCACAAATAACTTGGGGAGGTCGTTCATGAGTACTGTAAAGGAAACAAAGAAAATGGATAAGAAAGAAACTTTTTGGACTACAACTGAGAAAGAAACATCAAAAGAAACATACGGATGTGAAATCTTGATTGAGAATGGTTCGTTAGATGAAGTGATGACTACTGATGCACCATCAGATGCTTGGATCGTTACATACGAAATTGATGGAACAGTTCATCGAGATTTAACTAGAGGCACAAGAGTTAAGTTATTTGATATGTATTATGATAAGTTTAAAATGGGTATAAAAATTATTGACTATGGGAAGGGTACAATTAAACCTGCACTGTGGGGATATAATAATACAACAACACCCAAAAAGAAAAAACGTAAGTAGTTACAAAAATAGTCGAAAAAAAATCCCGCCAAAATTTTCGACCCTTAAGATTTTATAAAATTGTAACACAAACTACAAAATTGCTTGACTATATACTATGAATGTGTTAATATAAACACATCGTTCATCTTATGGGCATTATACTTTACTTATCACTTCTCGCTAGTCACGAACCAGTCCA
>FUFK010048448.1_pt1 | contig 21515 bp, 39 predicted proteins | sample 1021851 | NCBI WGS metagenome assembly FUFK01 (sample SAMEA51879418, study PRJEB19060) | metagenome
ATTTCTCCTAGTATATGTGCAATCACATCAACTGTCCATCCATTACCAATCATCTTGTATCTTTGTGTCTTTGATACACCCTCTGTGTAATTGTCAGGTAGTGTTTGTAATCTCTCACATTCTATAGGTGTTAACTTTCTCCATGTCATACCTTGTACCACAACATTATCTTTTTGTACAGTAGTTAAACAATTAGTTTTATTATCACTACGTATCTCTACTTGTGGTTCTAAAGGTAAATCCATTTGATAGTCTTTGCGTACACCATTGACATCTAGCCTACGATTAACAATCCTACCACCTTTNGGTGAATAGGTTGCAACCTTTGGCTCTCTGTTACCACCTTGCATAGTGAGTAACGTAGGTGCTTTACCATCCATGTGATACACTTCTTTAGTTGCTCTGTAGTTNTAATGTGCATACTCTTCTGCTTNTCCTACAGGCATAAGTCTATCAACCAATGTCATNCCATTGTTACCTGCACCTTTGTACATAGTNGCAGTCGTACACAATGCCTTTTGATTAGGGTTCTTGTGATGCCTAGCATTACGTTCATTGATAGGAACAGGTGGCTCGTCATGGTCAGTCTGTAATATATCCTTGAGTACCAAGCCTTTGTCTTCCAAAGGTGGAATCATTATCTGTTCATACTTGCCATTGATNNANNTACCAAACCAATAGTTTCTCCATCTGTTTTGTGCAGAAACTTTGCTTGAGTTTAGTAACTGTGGTGGGAAACCCATGTGTTCTGTAATCACATCTTCAAACTGTTTCTTCATTCGTACATTCTCAAGCAATACATATNTTGGTTTTAGTTCATTCATAATTCTTATGAACTCAAAGAATAANNTNNNACGTGGGTCATCAAATGCCAACTGCTTTCCTGCAAAAGAGAATCCTTGACAAGGTGAACCACCCATGAGTAAATCTATCTCAGGTAAATCCTGAGTATTTATTTTGGTTACATCACCTAACTGTATTATATCAGGATGATTTTTGTTTGCTATCTTGATAGCATAAGGGTCAATCTCTGCAGAATAATAGGTGTCTACAGATATGTTGGCTCTGTCCATAGCAAGTCTTCCTGACTCTAAGCCACCACAAAAATTTAATGCTTTCATTGTATTTGCTCCTTTCTAATTGGCATACAACCAACATGAATTATTTCAGATTTTGTAAGTCTAGGTTGAATTATTTCANNTATACTTTCGTCAAGACTTTTCTTATTCTGAGTGTAAAATAAATTACACTCATTATAAGATGAGAANGTTCTCTGCTCAGNTATACTGTTCAGAGTTCTNTCNTCTGTCATGAACATGACGTAGAGAACCCAAATCATTAGGCTACTAACAAGTCTTGGAAAGGNTTNGAATCTACCCATTGAGCAACCTGTTGCTCTCTGTTCCACATAGACTGTGCTTGGGTATCATTACCTGTATTACGTAATGAGAAACCATTTCTCTCATCTGCATAAGATGAGTAGTTAGTAAATGCAGAATACAAAGCATACATATTCTTACCTCTCTTGCTTATCTCTTGTTGTGCAAGAGAATACATCTTCTTAGAAAGTCTTTCAGACTTTACTATCTTATCAAGAAGTAATCTTACATTCGCCTTGATAGGTGTCTCTGCCCATACCTGTAACATTCTGCAATGCTCATCAAAGTCTTGCCTTGCAGTTGTCAAGTCAGATATAAAGTTCTCCATGCTAAACCCACTTGTGTTTTTCTTTTTGAGTTGAGCATACTTACCTCTAACTTGTTTGTTAGTACAAAAGAAATCAATACCCCCAAACAATGCTATGTTAGAACATGAGCCATCAATACCATGAAGTAAAATGATTCTCTCATTTACTTCTGTCTGATGCTTGTCAGATGTTATCTTGTATGACACATTAGGTAATGTTATATCTAACATTGCCCATGCAGTATCTCTACAGATTCTCCACTTGACCTTCACATCTTCTAACTCATGTGGTTCTCTATTGCTAACAATAGCTTCCTCACACCCATAGAAGTATGTAGGGTGGTCAACACACTTGAATGTGTTGCTCACATGACTACAAGCCTTGTCTGTCATGGTATTAATACCAAACTTGTACCCATTTAATCGACTAGGCTCGTACCTAATCCCATAGTTTAGACTCTCGTCTATCTCAAATAATCTTGGTGTTACATCTAATGGCATAATTATTCTCCTTTCTTGTTGTCAATATAAACTCTTAAATGTGTTGAGTCTTCAATGGATTGTCCATATGAAGCCTTGCCTGTGCCATACAACTCAGGCTTGAGGTGTTGCCCTCGCACTCTCATGGTGTATGACTCGTCATTGAGATACATCTTCATACCTCGTGTTAACTTCTTGCCATACTCATCATTAGGTATCTCAGAGAATACGTATCTCCACCCTTGAGTGTAGCAATCATTAGCATATGCTTTTCTCCATCTACGTTCTTCTTTGCCAAGTTTATCTATGGTCTCATCTTTCTCTTCAATGATACCCTTCAAAGTTTCTACTTGACTACGTAGTCCATTGATAATGCTATCTTTGGCTTTGGTAACATCAACAACTCTACCCATATGCTTAGACCTGTCTAACATATTCTCTTGCTCAGATAACTTAACAAATGCTCTTACCATGTGTTGAAAGTCCATGTGTGAGATAGGTATCTCTTTACCCTCTGCTTCTGAATAATATGTCTTGTTGTTCAAGTCATACATATCACTTGCTAGTCTACCTGATTCATTAATCAGACCTAACATCTGTACTAGTCTATGTATCTTCATATTAATACTCCTCTACAAATATAAATTCAATTCTTGCTTTTGGATATACTGCTCTTGCCATATCTATGGCATGGTCAATCGCATAGTTGTATCCACTCTTTTCTAAGGCTTGTGGGTGTACATTCACTTTACCTTTGTTGCCATCAATAGACAACCCCACCACCCAAAAGGGTGAGGGGTATGTGCTACGATTAGGCAAGGTGCTAATCTTATTAAACATTAGGCAACCTTACCTTTTCTACCAACTTTAGCAGTAGCTAACTTTGGTAAAGTCTTGGCTTCAAAGACACCAAAAGAGATAGCCTTGTAAGGCTTACCCTTTAGCTCTGCTCTACACAATGATGCTAAGTCTTGCATAGCAATCATGAATGCAGATGAAGAGGTATTCTGTATGTAGAAGCCTGAGTCTTTTCTAGACTCTCTAGCAGTCTCAAGCACTAGGTCATACACTCTCTCCTTAGAGAGTTTCTTACCTGTAACTTGTGTATATAGGCTAGACGTAACCTCGTACAACTTTTGACCTCGCTCAGTCAAGCATTGACCTGTACGACCTGTAGATTGTTTCCAATATGAAACATTGATATTTTTCTTACTCATGATAAACTCCTTTCGTTTGTTGGTTAAGTAAGGTGTCCGACAATCGGACTGTTGTTTTGCTAGGCAAAAAACTTCTCTTGCCTTGCGTGTTTAACTTTTCTCTGCAACTTACGTTCACGCTTCCACTCGTCACGCTTCTGTTTTTTTGCAGTTTTCTTTACAGAAATTTTCTCAAACATTTTATCCTCATACTTTCGCATTGCGTTTCTCCTTTTTTCTATTGTATGAACCTTTGCCCTTCTTGTTAGGCACAACTTGTTTCTTGATAAACATGAGTGCCTTTGCAATAGGGTTAATCTTTTTTATCTTCATTCTAAATCTCCAATTTATAATGCTTGTTAGTTTGTCCATGCTCCACAACTAGAACAGTATTACCTGCTCTATTATCTGTAGGTGGAAACTTTATACCTGCTACATGGTAACCCATGTTAAGTAGCTTCCATTGTAACTCCTCGAAGGATACCTTCTTGGTAAAGATAAATTCGTGGAACAAATCCTTGATTGTTATTGATGTTAAAATTTTCATATCGCACTCCATATATATGTTATATAACTACTTTCATTGAAAGTCAAGTAGTTATATAACTTATTCTGTTGATTAAATGTATACTCGTGGGTATCTACCATGATTGTTGTCCAAAGTTTCCATACGAATCCAACCCACCCAATCTCTTGGCATTTCATTCCACTCGTTAGGCTTCCATTGATTAGCACCCATACCTTGATGCATGAAATAATCGTCAGTATGAGGGTTATATTTAACCCTATCCCAATCAATATCAGGCTTTGCCTTTATGCTTACACCACCTTTGTCGTAGATATAGCCTACTGCGAAGGCATGGACATTCTTGCTACCTTTTTCATAGGCATCTATGCCATTCCATGCCTTAACACTTTGTCTAACTCTCTTTTGCCCACTCTCTCGGACAACAAAATATCCATCTCTGAGAGTGAGATATTGCTTGTAGTCAATAACTCTATTTGTTTTGCAACTTTGGATACTCCAAGTGTGCTTGTGTAAGTTCCAATATACACGTACTTTTTCCATTACTTTTTCTCCTCATAATCTACTTCGATATTCCAAGAAAATGATGGGTCTTCGCCTAGGCTTATACCCATATCTATGAGAGCATCTGTGACCATCTCACTAACTAACTCTGCATCTCTTTTACTGATTTTATCAGTAATGTTTACTGTTTTTATACTCATGTTAAACTCCGTTTAATGTTGAACTATTGCTATGCTCTTTGCCTTGACTTCAGACCCACCACAGAGCATACATGATGAGCATTGTACTCGTCTGCCCATTTCTTTTGACGCAGGACAAAGTATCTCTTGACCCTTGACAACTTCGTTGACATCTTGAATGACACGAAAAGTTCTGTGTCCAAAATCCCAATGCTTCTTGGCAGTAGCCAAGTTATCTGCACTAACCATATACATGGTTGGGTCGAAACTAGAGTTAGGGTTGTCATACTGATGACAGTATGCAGTATGTTTTCTAGCATCTTGTATCAAGCTATCCCAAATATATTTGGGTACTGCACCACCATCACCATAAGTTCCAATCCTTACATCTTTACCTTTGCCAAGCAAAGCCAATGCATCATGCCCTTGCATGGAAGGATATGCACCCTTGACCCATGACCTCCAAACATTAAGCACCCCTTGAAATAACTTGACGTAGCAAGTTCTTCCAATAGCTTGTTTACGATTAGGGTCGTTAGTTGGTGTACCTCTATGAGGACATTGACCACAGTTAGCTTCGTCTAAGCCATGCTTAGAAGCATCTCTAGGGTCATGAGGTGTGATGATGTATGTCTGCATCATAGCACCAGTTTTTGAATTACTTGACTTACTAGTCAAGGCAATGGCAATGATACGTTCCCCATTAAGTAGGGAAGCACCATCATAAATCACATATCCATTTGGCATAATTAACTCCTAGTTAAAAGTGTCCGACAGTCGGACTGTTAGTGTAAAATTATTCTAATTTTATTAGCAAGTAAATCTAAATCTTCTTTAGATTCAATCTTGTGCAATATGTCTTCTAATACTTTAGTATTAATTATCATTGTTTTATCACTCCATTGTGATGGTGTAATTTCTTTTTCCATTTTAAACTCCTAGTTTAATTTTGTTTGAGAAAGTGCCTCGACCACAAGGCACAATCTCACTCCAACGAAACTGTTATATATATTATTTATATATTCATATATATTCATATATAAATAATTATATTACTCAGGAAGCAATGCTTCTGCTTGTGCTTCCTTGTGTACTATTTCTTCTTCAACATAAGCCATAGCTTCGCTATAAGTCATGTTTTCTTTTTCCATGAGTTCGCTTACACGTAACTCTACGTATGAATCCCACATTAGTCATTCCTTTTCATGTAAATTATTACTAGTCCTGTAACTAGTAATAGTAATCCCATAGCACCAAAAGATGCTACAATTAATATTCCCAAAGGGAAATGTTGATTAGCTTCAACACTCATGTAATAACCATAAGGGTTACTCATGGTATCCCAAGCCATTAATACGATTGGTATTCCCATAAGGAATATCCATACTCCATCAAATTTACTCATTGTAAAACTCCGTTTTAAAGTGTCCGACAATCGGACTGTTTAATTAATAATTACATAACCCCAATCACGACCACTATCAAGTTACACTTGATTTATGCTTCTGCCTTTTTAAAGGCTACATTCACATAATGGGAACGATAAAAGATTACGTGAAGGGGGTAGTGGTTTCTATAGTCCCTCATAGCCTTGACCCCCACTAGGGTTGTACTAATCGTGTATGCTTCTCGCCATCTCGTTGTCCATCACATACATCTAGGGTAACATTTTCGCTATGTCATATTTTATCCTTTCTGTCCGACAGTCGGACTGTTGTTATAATAATAATTAATATTTTACCCATAAATGGATATTAATTATTATATAAATCTTCAAACTCTTGCAACACTTGTAAAGTCTCTTCATGCTCTTTTAGAGCATCAGACTTCTGTGATAATCTTTGTATAGCAAAGATACCACAGTCGTATATGATAGGTTCATGTTGCTTCTGCTCGTTAGTATGAGCAACCCAAGAAGACCGAAGTCTTCTGTGTGGGTTGATACGTTTAGCAAAGTTTATAACTTTGTGCTTCATGTTAAGCAACCTTCTTTGAAGGTGTTTTAAGTTCCTTGTACTGAGAGTTAATCTCTCTAGCAAAGTCTTTAATAGAGATGTTATGCATCTCTAACTGAACTAGCACTTCAAGTGCTAAGTCAGAAGCAGTCATCTGCTTCTTCTCTTGAGCCTTTGGCTCAGTAGTGTCCGACTTCGGACTCTCTTGAACCTTTGGTTCATCCTGAGACTTTGTCTCATCTGAAGCCTTTGGCTTATCTGACTTTGGCTTAGTAGCCTTGTAAAAGGCTTTTAGAAGAGCAGACAAAGATGTATATCTTTGTTTAGTAGATTGTAACCATGTTACAATTTTCTCATGATTCTCAAAGAGAATCTTGGCATCTGACCTTCTCTGTTTGCTTATGGTATTTATACCATACTTCTTAGCAAGTTCCTTGCTAATCACTTTAACATTCTCAAGTTTGAGAATATTAACGATTAACTGACCAATCTGATAGTCTAAACTATCAGTATTAAAAACAACCTTAGTTGTTTTAGCCTTCAGAGACTTTGTCTCATTAGCATCTTGCTTTGCAAGATTAGCACCTTGAACTTTAAGTTCATTCTGAGATGGAAAGTTTTTAGTTTGTTTTGGCATAAAAGCTCCTTTTATATTATTTTTTAGTTATTCGCAAATAACTCATAACTAAAAAATATATAGACTTCGATTTCGTTTGTCAACCTCTGAGAATAGATACGTAAGTATCTAAAGTGTCCGACAATCGGACTGACCATACTACCCTAGGGGGGTAGTAGTTTTGTACTCCTCCCCTTCAACACCTTAGTTTGTTGCAAAAATGCAACACTTTTTCATGCTAAAGCATGGCAACTGATAGTAAATCAGATGTCAAGCAATGCTAAAGCATTGATTTTGCTTGGTTTTCTAAAGAAAACAACGCAGATGNACACACATTTACGCATTTACAGGCACATATGCACCCATATACACGCAGATATACACACAGGCAGGGGGGTAGGCATGGGTCATGTGGGGGTATGGGGTATACGTGCATGAATAAATACACAGATAGGAATTTTCAACTGTTAACCACTACAGTAACTGATAAAAATAAGCGTTACTAGTATAGGGTATGTGTGTATAAAAAATGTTCCCGTAATGGAAAGAGACCTATGTAGTTATACAACTAATAAATGTGTTGCATAATTACCACAAGTATGATATAATCGTACATAAGTGTAATTATTTGCACTTGACAAAGATGTGGAGCCGGGGTATAACTACATATATATGAAACACTTTAAGTGTATATATACATAACTATAAAAAAACACTTATATGTAACACTTAAATGTACAGTAATAGAATCCCCTCCGTAAGAAAAAAGCAAATTCGTGCTTGACAATGACTCAAAAATCTGTAAAACTATATATACCAGAGAATATGCTCGATGCATTTTACGATGCTATCCGTAATAATAAATTAAATAGCTTACATATCCCTCATAGTTCCGTATTCTATGTACGTGCAGCGATTGAAGCAAAGACAGGTGTAAGATATACCTTGAAGCACGTAGAGAATGCAATGAAACATGAAGGAATGTTAGAAGATGTATGAATTATTCGTATTGGCTTGTTTGATGCATCAGCCAGATATGTGTGTAACACTAAAAGATTTATATAGTCCACACGCAACTCACGATAAGTGTTTATCAAGAGCATATGAAATAGCAAAAGGAATGCCTATTCATATGCCGATGTACTATCCTAAGAGTTATAAATGCTTAGACATGACACTAGAAGGTGAAAAGTTAAAAACAACATGGCAGAAAAGAAAAGAAAGCGTGGAGGACTAAAGGGATTCACTCAAAAGAGTGGAGATATGCGACCCACAAAGAGTGGTGCAGGGATGACCAAGAAAGGTGTCGCTAAATATAGAAGGCAAAATCCGGGTAGTAAACTAAAAACTGCAGTAACAGAAAAGAAACCATCTAAAGCTAGAGCAGCACGAAGAAAATCCTTTTGTGCAAGAAGTGCAGGTCAGATGAAAAAATTCCCTAAAGCAGCCAAAGACCCGAATAGCCGATTAAGACAAGCTAGAAGAAGATGGAGATGTTAAATGGCTGAATCATATAGAGAAAAAAGAGCTAGAATACGTAAAGAACAAAAGAAAAGATTTCAAGCTCGTAAAATGACAGGTGGTGCAGGAGATGCAAGTGTTCCTAGAAAAAGACCTGTAAAGAAAGCTACAAGCAAACTTGCAGCTACACCTATCAGTGGTGTAGGAAAAAGATTTCAAAAGTCTAGGTCTAGACTAAACCCTTCCGTAGATTTTTCAAAAACACCTAAAGCTCCTGTGGGAACAATTAGAAAAGGTTCTCTAGGTGCAAAAACTAGACCTATGGGTAAAGCTCCTGTAGGAAAGATAAGCAAAGGTGCATTAGGTGCAAAACCACCTGTAAAGAAAAAGACCACAGAAAAGTTTTCTTCTTTTGGTGCAGCATTCCGTGATGCTAGAAAAAGATTAGGTACAGGCAAAACTTTTACTTACAAGGGAAAGAAGTATAGCACAGTAACTAAGTCTGAGTTGAAAGGTATGTCTTTAAAAGACTATTTAAATAAACTAAAAAAGAAGGGAAAGTAAAATGCCTGTAGCAAAGATATTAAGAAAAGGTCTTAAAAAGTTAACTAAAAAGAAAGCACCTAAAAGAACCATAAAGAAAAAATCCACTACTCAACCTTTATTCTCAAGTCAGACAGGTTCAGGTAGAGGTAAATTTGAAAGAGGTAATGCACCTGCTCCAAAAAGAGTAGCAGCAAAGGACACACCTTTTGATGCAGATTTAGATACACCTCAAGTCTCAGGAAGAGCAGGAGGTGCAGCAACAGGTAAAAGTGCTAGAGCAGGAGTTATAAATTTAGGTGATGATGTTGTGGGTTTTAACAACTTTTTAAAGATGCAACAATCTAAAACAGGACTAAGAGCTTCTAAATATAAAGAAAAGTTAAATCAAATAACAAGAAGTAAAACTGCGACTAAAGCACAAAAAGATAAAGCACAAGCTAAGATAGATGCTATGGATGCCAAAGGTGAAGCTGATTTTGCTCGTTCTGTAAGAAAGTCTGCACAGACTAGAACAGGACAAAAAAGAAAGCCTGACGATTTTAAAGATGCTCAAACTATGTTAGAAAAAACAGGAGAGATGGGAGCAGCATTTGATAGGCTTACAAAAAATGAGCAAGATAGATTAATAAGGTCTGCTAAAATGAAACAAATATTAAAGAAGAAAAAAGAAATGCCAAGTGATGAAGCTAAAGCAAAGAAAAAATTAGCTCAAAGAATAATGGCTACAAATCCTAGAAGAAATAAAGCTAAAGGTGGTATGGGATTAAAAATGCCTACTGCCGACCAAGTAGGATTAAAGAAACTACCAACTGCAGTACGTAACAAGATGGGTTATATGTATGGTGGTGGTATGGCTAAGAAACCCAAGATGGGTAATATGGACTACCGAAAAGGTGGATTACTTCTCATAGCAGTTGATATGATGAAGAAAAATAAAAAAGGGAGAAAAAAATAATGCCAATGCACGGAAAGAAAAAATCTAAAATGATGGCTCGTGGAGGAATGAAGAAGAAATCCAAAATGATGGCACGTGGTGGAATGAAGAAAAAGTCTAAGATGATGGCTAGAGGTGGTATGAAAAAAACCAAGAGCTACGCTAGAGGTGGAGCAGCAAGACGTAGATAATGTCTTATCTCATAAGTAACGTACCCCATTTCAAATGTTGGGTACGAAGAGAGTTCACTTGTAATCATCAAAAGTATCATGGTGAGTTCCTTCATGCGTTAGCTTTCGCAGTCAATACCATACCTGATAGGTCATTAAGTTTTCAGGTAGTCTTTACAGGTTGTGAAGAAAAAAACAATGTACATGGTGGTGCTATGTGGGCAAGAATGCCAATACAAGCACTCGTTGCAGATATACCTGTAGATAATTGGGCAGAACCAATGGAAGACCATCTATGTCAACCTTGGGATTGTGAATCTAGAAATCATAGTGTAATAGTTATGGATAGAGTTAGTTCTTCTCCGTGGCTATGTAAGATAGATAATAAGTTTTTCACTGCTAGATATATGTTCACTGTAGATTATACAGACCATGAGATAGCAGATGACCCTGCACAACATAAACAATCACACGTAATGTATTTGTTAGATGCAGGAGAATGGACAGGCAACATTGTTGCATTACCGAATAATAGAGTCAGAGCAACAAGTCCTGCACTTTGGGTAACAGGAGAGGGTGCTCCAGACTTCACACCTTCACAGTGGACTCACTCGGCAGAGTCACATGAATCCTATCTAGACCCCCATACGACATTTAACAATCTATATTCAGATGGTAGCCAAGTTAGAAACAATAAGAAAAAAAATAAGAAGTAAAAAGAAACTTGGTTTTTCTGAAAGAGCTAGAGCAGTAAGCAAAGGATTATTACCAAGTGCCTCTAAAAAAAGGAAAAAGTCAAAAGGTAGTAAGTAGTAACATAAGAAAGCTAAAGAAAGAGGGTAAACCTCATAAACAAGCAATAGCTATAGCACTTTCTACTGCAGGATATAAACAATCTAATCTAAAAGAAGGACCTAAAAAAGATAGACTTGTTAAATTACTTATGAAAGCTAGACGTGACGTTGGACAGGCTTTGAAAGAAAAAAGTAAAACAAAAGAACGTTTAGCTAGAAATAGAGTACAAAAATATAAAGTAGCTTTAGGAGAAAGAAGTGGCAGTAAAAAGAAAAAGTAAAAGCACAGTCAACAAAGCAGGTAACTATACTAAACCTGCTCTACGCAAAAGAATATTCAATAGAATAAAAGCAGGAGGCAAAGGTGGTGCTCCGGGTCAATGGTCTGCACGTAAAGCTCAGATGATGGCTAAAGCCTACAAAAAAGCAGGTGGAGGATATAGAAACTAATGCCACATTATACTAGACCATTAAAGAAAGTTATAGGTAAGTTAAAGAAAGCATCTAAAGCTCATGCAAAACAAGCTAAAACTTTAACAAGAATAATGAAAGACCAAAAGAAGGGGTATAAGAAAGTTGTTAAAAAGAAAAAAGCGTGACCCGAAAGTGGGTACCGGGAAGAAACCGAAAGGTTCAGGGAGACGCTTATACACGGATGAAAACCCTAAAGACACAGTTAGCATCAAGTTCGCCACCCCAACCGATGCAAGAAACACAGTTACAAAAGTTAAAAAGGTCAATAAGCCTTATGCGAGAAAGATACAAATACTTACTGTCGGTGAGCAAAGAGCAAAAGTAATGGGTAAGACCCAAGTTGTAAGCATATTTAAAAAAGCAAAAGAAAGTTTAAAAAGAGCAAATGACAGAAAAAAGAAAAAGGTGTAAGACTTGCGAATGTTACGACTGCGACTGCGAAGAATGCTCATGCGATTGTCATCATAATGATAGAGTTCTTACTGATATTCATGATAGACAAACAGATAGTCAATCAGACTCAAAGATTTAAAAGCATTGACAGATGCTTATATTTTGCAGAAAGACTGCATAACCAACCAGCAATACCAACAGAGGATGGAAGCAAACGTATAACTGCATATTGTAAACCTGTAAGGAAGTAGAATGTTAGCAGAATTAGCAGCTGCAAATGCTGCCTTCGGTGTAATAAAAAGTTTTATAAGCAACGGAAAAGAATTAGCAAGTTGTGGAAAACAGATTTCTGATTTTGTTTTTGCAAAAGAACAAATAGAAAAGAAAGCTAAAAAACAAAGAGCCAAAGGTGTACGCACAAATGATTTAGAAGAGTTCATGGCTTTAGAAAAGATAAAGCAACAAGAAGAAGAACTCAAACAAATTATGATATATGCAGGTAGACCGGGATTGTGGCAAGATTGGCAGAGGTTTCAAGCAGAAGCTAGAAAGTCAAGACGATATGCAGAGAAGATGGCTCAGAAAAGAAAAGAAGAACTTCTTGAAATGATGGGTTACAGTATAGCTTTTATAGCCTTACTAGCATTTGGAGGAATGGTGTTATACTTTGTAGGTAAATGGACAGGTAAATTATAATGGCACTTAAAAAATCACAGAGGTCTTTAGTTGCGTGGACAAAACAAAAATGGAGAACCAAGTCAGGTAAACCTAGTACACAAGGGTCAAAGGCTACTGGTGAACGTTATTTACCTGAGAAAGCAATTAAGGCTCTTTCTGCCAGTGAATATGCCCGTTCTTCGGCTGCTAAACGAAAAGCGAAACGAGCAGGTAAACAATTTTCTAAACAACCCAAAAAGGTTGCAAAGAAAACATCAAGATTTCGTAAATTCTCGTAAGGTAATAGAAAAATTAAAAGCAGAAAGATTAAAGGAAAAGATAGAAAATGATACAAGCACTAATAGGACCAATCGCAAATCTCGCAGGAACATGGTTTCAAAACAAACTAGAAAAAACAAAAGCAGAAGGTAAAGCAAAAGTAGCAGAAGCAAAAGCTAGAGCAACTGTAGCAGAGAAAGTAGCTACAGGACAAATAGAGTGGGAAGGCAAGATGGCAGATGCTACAAATGATAGCTGGAAAGACGAGTTTGCTTTAGTAGTATTATTAGCTCCTGCAATTTTAGTCTTCATTCCGGGAATGAGAGAGTATGTACAAAGTGGGTTTGAAGTGTTAGCAACATTACCTGATTGGTATCAATACTTATTATATATTGCTATATCTGCATCATTTGGTATCAAGGGTGTAGGTCAAGCAGCAAAGATGTTGAAACGCAAGTGAGTATAAAAACCTTGACATTTTTGCAAATATCTGCTATAATTAATAGCATAGGAAATTACTTTTATCGTAAACACGTTGAGTCTCTACACGCAGAACAACGTAGACAAGGACTTAGAAGATGAACATTAATACATTAAGAGAAGAAATAGAAGCTGACGAGGGATGTGTCTATAAAATATATCGTTGCAGTGAAGGTTATCCTACTGCAGGTATAGGACATTTACTGACCGAGTGGGATGAAGAGTATTATGATAAGCCTATTGGAACACCTGTTCCTGAAGAAAAAGTTCAAGAATGGTTTGTAAATGATGTTCAAACTGCGATTAATGATTGTAATGATATATTTAATAGTTTTGAAAAGTTACCTGAAGATATACAACACGTATTAATTAATATGGCTTTTCAATTAGGAAAGCCTCGTTTATCTAAATTTAGACTGATGATTGCTGCAGTAGAAATGGAAGATTATCGTGAAATGGCTTTGCAGATGGAAGACAGTAGATGGTTTAAGCAAACTCAAAACAGAGCACAACGTTTGATTGATAGAGTTGTGCGACAAGGTGTACCTATATGAGTACAAAGAAAAGAGAACTATCAGAAAGACAGAAAAAGTTTCTAGAAGTTTTGTTTGACAAAGCTAATGGAGACCCTGTACAAGCAAAACTACTTGCAGGATACTCAGAACATTCTGCTACTTCTGCTATTGTTGCATCTATGAAAGATGAAATAATGGAAGAGACACAACTGTATATGAGTCGTAATGCACCTAAAGCAGCAGTCGCTATGGTAAGTGGTATTGATGACCCAACACAGTTAGGTATTAGAGATAGACTTGGTGCAGCAAAAGAGTTACTTGACAGAGTAGGTTTAATTAAAACTGAGAAAGTACAAGTAGAAGCATCAGGTGGTGTAATGTTATTACCACCAAAGAAGAAGTGATGGATAGAAGTTTAGGTAAGTGGAAGTTACCACAACCAACAGATTTAAAAGATGAAGAACAAAAAGAGTGGATACAGATACCACGTATAGCAAGAATAACACCTTTTGGATACAAGGTAAACGAAACAGATAAAGAATTACTTGACCCTATACCCTATGAGTTGGAAGCATTAGAACTAGCAAGAAAGTATATAAAACAATATTCTTTGAGACAAGTTGCTAATTGGTTAACTACCAAAACAGGTAGAGAGATATCACACATAGGATTAAGGAAAAGATTACTACATGAACGACAACGTAAGAACAAGGCTAGAACTCTTAAACGATGGTCTGAATATGCCGAAAAGGCAATACAAAAAGCGAAAGCCATTGAAGAAAGTAGAGTCGGAGCAAAAGCCTAAAGTAGTAGATGATATAGAGTCTATACCTGTTGAAGAACAGAATGTAGTATTTAAACCAAACGAAGGACCTCAAACAGAGTTTCTTGCTTCTCCTGAAAGAGAAGTACTGTATGGTGGTAGTGCAGGTGGTGGTAAGTCATATGCAATGTTAGCAGACCCACTACGTTATATGAACCATCCACAGTTTAGTGGATTACTACTTAGACATACAACAGAAGAGTTAAGAGAACTTGTTTGGAAGTCAAGAGAATTATATCCTTTAATATACAAAGGAATAAAGTGGTCTGAAAGAAAGATGCAATGGGTAGCTCCATCAGGTGCAAGACTGTGGATGTCATACCTAGACCGAGATGATGATGTATTAAGATATCAAGGTTTAGCTTTTAGTTGGATAGGCTTTGACGAATTAACACAATGGGCAACACCATTTGCTTGGAACTACATGAGGTCAAGATTACGTTCTACTGCCACAGATTTACCTGTGTATATGAGAGCAACAACGAATCCGGGAGGTCCGGGTCATCAGTGGGTTAAGAAAATGTTTATTGACCCTGCACCTTATGGAAGAGCATTTGATGCTACAAATATTGAAACAGGAAAAGTTCTCAAGTATCCTGATGGACATAGTAAAGCAGGTCAAGCATTATTTAAAAGAAGATTCATACCTGCTAGATTATCTGATAATCCATACTTATCAAATCAGGGAGACTACGAAGCAATGCTTCTTTCCTTACCTGAACACCAACAAAGACAGTTGCTTGAAGGTGATTGGGATATTAAAGAAGGTGCTGCTTTTACTGAGTTTGATAGGGATATTCACGTTATTGAACCTTTTGACATTCCAAGAAATTGGGTTAAGTTTAGGTCTTGTGATTATGGTTATGGCTCTTATAGTGCTGTGTTGTGGTTTGCTGTTAGTCCAGATGAGCAGATTGTTGTATATAGAGAGTTGTACGTTTCTAAAGTCCTTGCCACAGATTTGGCAGATATGATATTAGATTTAGAATCTGAAGATGGTAATATAAAATATGGTGTATTAGATAGTTCTTTATGGCATAAGCGTGGTGATACAGGACCTAGTTTAGCAGAACAGATGATACAAAAGGGATGTAGATTTAGACCATCAGATAGAAGTAGAGGAAGTAGGGTATCAGGTAAAAATGAAATACATAGANGATTACAANTTGACGAGTTTACNGAAGANCCANGNNTGGTNTTTTTTANCACATGTNCTAACANAAACAATCTCACAATTACCTGCTATACCTCTAGATAAAAAGAACCCTGAAGATGTGGATACAAAAGCAGAAGACCACTTGTATGATGCATTAAGATATGGTATAATGTCAAGACCAAGATTTAGTATATTTGACTATGAACCTATGGGTAGACCTAGAACAGGAATGCCTGTAGCAGACTCAACATTTGGATATTAATATGGCAGAAGATGAAATAAATATTGAAGATGAAGCGATTGCATTAGAAGATGCAGAAGATTCAGTAAATACCGATAAGAATGTATCAAGTATAGTTGACCATGTTATTGCTAGTTATAAAAAATCAGAAGACTACAGATATGAAGATGAGCAAAGATGGATTAGAGCTTACAGAAACTACAGGGGATTATACGGACCTGATGTACAATTTACTGAGGCAGAGAAGTCTAGAGTATTTATAAAAATAACTAAAACTAAAACGTTGGCTGCGTATGGGCAAATAGCAGATGTTTTGTTTGCAGGAAATAAATTTCCTATAAGTATAGAGCCAACTGAATTACCTGAAGGAGTTGCAAAAGATGTTAATTTCGACCCTAAAGAACCTGAAGCGTTACGCAACAGAGAAGACGAAGGAGATTTACAGTCTCCTTATGGTTTCCCTGAAGATGGCAGTGAGTTACCCAAAGGAGCTACTGCAGAAACTTTACAGGAAAGGCTTGGTCCTTTACAAGAAGTTTTGCAAGATGTTGAAGGCTTGGAAGAAGGCAGTGGCAAAACGCCTACGGCGATAACGTTTAGTCCTGCTATGGTTGCAGCAAAGGCTATGGAAAAACAAATCATAGACCAACTGCAAGAATCAAATGCTAATAAACATTTAAGAAGCACTGCTTTTGAAATGGCATTGTTTGGCACAGGGGTCATGAAAGGACCTTTTGCCATAGATAAAGAATATCCTAATTGGAGTGATGAAGGTGAATATAGTCCTATATTTAAAACTATACCCCAAGTTAATCATGTATCTGTGTGGGATTTTTATCCTGACCCTGATTCTACTAATGTAGACCAAGCACAATATATTGTTCAAAGACATAAAATGTCTAGAACAGAATTACGTGCATTAAAACGCAGACCATATTTTAGAGAAACAGTTATAGAAGAAGCCATATCAGATGGTGAAAACTATGTTAAAAAATATTGGGAAGATGATTTAACAGATTATAATCAAGAAAACTATGTAGACAGATTTGAAGTTCTAGAGTATTGGGGTATGATAGATGTTGAAATGCTTCTAGAACAAGATGTAGATATACCTAAAGAGTTACAAGACTTTGAAGAATTACAAGCAAATATATGGGTATGTAATGGTAAATTACTTAGAGCAGTATTAAATCCATTTAAACCTGCTAAGATACCTTTTATGGCAGCACCCTATGAATTAAATCCATACTCATTCTTTGGTGTAGGTTTAGCAGAGAACATGGATGATACACAAACACTTATGAATGGTTTCATGAGAATGGCAGTAGATAACGCAGTATTGTCAGGAAACCTACTAATAGAAGTAGATGAAACTAATTTAGTTCCGGGTCAAGATTTATCTGTATATCCGGGAAAGATATTTAGAAGACAAGGTGGAGCACCGGGTCAAGCTATATTTGGTACTAAGTTTCCAAACGTATCAAATGAGAATATGCAACTGTTTGACAAAGCAAGACAGTTGGCAGATGAGAGTACAGGTATGCCATCATTCGCTCATGGTCAAACAGGTGTATCAGGTGTAGGCAGAACTGCTGCAGGTATATCCATGCTTATGGGTGCAGCATCAGGCAGTATTAAAACTGTAATTAAGAATGTAGACGATTACTTACTTAAACCATTAGGTGAGGGATTATTTAGATTTAATATGCAGTTTAATTTTAATCCTGAAATAAAAGGTGACTTAGAAGTTATAGCTCGTGGCACAGAAAGTCTAATGGCTAATGAAGTTAGGTCACAAAGATTAATGCAGTTTTTACAAGTTGCATCTAATCCTGCTCTTGCACCTTTTGCTAAATTTAATTACATAGTTCGTGAGATTGCAAAGTCTATGGACTTAGACCCAACAAAAGTTACTAATAATATGGATGAGGCAGTTCTACAAGCAGAGATGCTAAAAGGAATGCAAGGTGAACTACCACAACAACAAGCTCCTGCAGGTGCTAATCCTGCAGACCCAACAGGAGCAGGTGGTGGAACTATAGGAGTAGGACAAGCACCTCTACCAAACGAACAAGGATTTACAGGAAATAATGAACAAGGAAATATTGGGCAACCTCAAGCCACTGGTCAACCACCAACTCCAACTCAATAAATATCTTGATGCTCTGATAGAGCAACATTATAGAGCTATGGNACAGGCAGAGGACACAACAGTTCTTTATAGAACTCAGGGTGCAATAGGAGCATTGCGTAGACTAAAACTACTTAGAGAAGAGGTATTAGGAAAAGATGGCTAAAATAGCAAAACAAATGGAAATGTTTGAACTTGGTGGATTAAAAGACCAAGGTGAAACTGTTGACAGAAAGTCTAGAAATAAAGTTCCTGTAGGCTCTTTGAAAAAAGAAGTAAGAGATGATGTTCCAATAAATATTAGCGAAGGTGAATTTGTTCTTCCTGCAGATGTTGTACGCTATCATGGTCTTGAGAAGATTATGAATATGAGACAAGATGCAAAAGCAGGACTAGACATGATGAATAGAATGGGTCAGATGGGTAACTCCGACCAAGCTACATTACCTGATAATATACCTTTTCAACCTAAAAACTTTCAACAGGGTGGTGTTAATATACAAAACCCACAAGTGCAACAACCACAGATAATACCTGATGTGCAACAACAAAACCAAGTTCCGGGTGTAACATTTACACAACCAACTGCACCTATGGTAAGACCTTCTATATATTCACAAAAGCCTATGATGCCTAATGTGAATGTGCCACCGAAAGTAGATATTCCTAAACAGACAACATATAAACCACCACAATATAAAACACCTACAGGTACTGCAGCAACTCCTGATTTTAGTAAACTTATCGGCACTAGATTTGGACAGTTGCAAAAAACAGAAACTAAAAAATATGTAAACTCAAAAACAGGTGAAGAACTATTTATACCTTTTGTAGATGGTCAACCTGTATATCCTATACCTGATGGTTTTGTATTTGAAAAAGATGTAGAAAAAGAAAAAGCAAAAGAAAAACCAACAGAGGCTATAAAAACTACTAGAGTAACAGGACAAGATAGTGATAGTGGTGATGATAATACTTTTACAGATACTACCTTTGTTAGACCTGAGAGAGGTGGTGTAGATGATGTAACATCTGAATTATCACCATTCGGTCCGGGATTAGATTCTGCATTGAGTAAAGGTCTTTTTAAATTAGATGATAAAGGTAATATTAAAAAAACTCCTTTAGGTATTGTAAATGATTTTAAAAATACTTTAGTAGAGGGTTTTAAAAGTCCTATGTCTTTTATAGGTAATTTATTTGCACCTGCTCAATCTAAAGAAATAACATCTGAAGAGCAAACTAAAAGAGCACAAAGTCTAGGTTTTGGGTATGATGATTTGTTAAAAAATTTAGGATTAGAAAATAACAAAACTAATTTATCTGTAGGACATAATGCAGGTTCTGTTAGTCCTTTTGATAATAACGCTATATATAATAGCAAAGGTTTACTAGTTAATATGAATAAATCAGATGTATTTAATTTTGGTGGAAGCAAAAGAGATAATAATGGCACACCGATTAGAGCAACAACTCAGGGATTTAGACAGGATTTAGTAGATATGTACAAGTCAGGATGGGCAGGTGGCTACACAGGATTAGGTGCTTCTGCTACATTATCTAATGAAGCTAGAGTAAAAGAGAATGCATATAGAAATTTAACAGGTATGCCTGAATTACCATCTAAAACAGAGGCACTAAAGGCATTGGCAGGTTTTAATACAGGATATAACTTAGACCCTGACAGAGATAAAGGTAAAGATATTTATGTAAGAGACAATGGTGGTGGAGTTATAACAGGTGGTGAGTGGAAAACTGTTAATGGTAATTTACAATATGTAAGAGAACCGGGAAGAGGAACTATCATCGCAGGTAAAGGTGGTAAAGTTGGTGTGTTTCCAACTCGTGATATTGGTAGAACTAGTATAACACAAGACCCTAAAGTTATAGGCAAAGAAGTAGATATAAAAGGCAAAATAAAAACTACTCCATTCTTTCAAGTAGATGATTTTCAACCATCAGATGCATCTGCTCCACCATCACCACCATCATCTGTAGATTTAACTCCAACAGGTGCAGATTATTCAGGCTCTCAAGAGTTAGCAGAAACTTATGCAGAAGAAGGTGGAGGAGCAGGAAGTACTTCTTTTGGAGGCTCTGATGATGGTGGCTATGACACAAGTGACAGTTTTGATTCAGACACAGGATTTGGAAGTGATATTTCTACTGCGAAAGGTGGTTTTATATCTAGACGAAGAGCTACAAAGATTAAAAAGAAGCAAGGTGGATTAGCTTCAAGATAATAATCCACACATATATTTGAGCAAGATTGGGAAAGTACTGGTGACGTGTCAGGGTCTTGCTCAAAATAGTTGGCTACTTATCCCCCAACAATATTTGGCTACGATAACCCCAAGGAGAAAAATATGGCTGAACAAGCACAAGAAATGGTGGTAGATGCTACACCAAATAAAAAAGCATTTATGGCAAAGCCTTCTACTCATGAGGAAAGAATTAAAAAAGATGAGGAAGAGCTAGAGAAACTTAAAAAAGAAGCATTAGGTGAAACTGAAGAACCTGTTAAAGAAGTTAAAGAAGAGAAAGCAGAAGATACGGAAACACCGAAGAATGCTGAAGAAAGAACTTTTAAAAAACGTTATGGAGATTTGCGTAGACATTCTCAAGAGAAAGAGAAAGAGTTTCAAAAACAACTTGATGAACTAAAAGCACAATTAGAAAAAGCTACTAAAAAAGAAATCAAGTTACCTAAGACAGAAGCTGAAATAGAAGAATGGGCAAAAGAATATCCTGACGTTGCAGGAATTGTAGAAACGATAGCCATCAAAAAAGCAAAAGAACAGTCTGATGCTTTAGAAAAAAGAATAAAAGAGATTGATGAGTTAAATGCAAAAAGTGCAAAAGAAAGAGCAGAAGTTGAATTATTAAAGATTCATCCTGATTTTACAGACATAAGAGAAAGTGATGACTTTCATGAGTGGGCAGAAGAACAGCCTAAATGGGTACAAGATGCACTATATGAGAACAGTGAAGATGCAAGGTCAGCAGCAAGAGCCATTGACCTCTATAAGTCAGATAGAAATATTGGCAAAAAAGAAAAGGTCAATAGTGGAAAAGAGGCTGCTAAAGCAGTTGAAACAAAAACTCAAAAGAGTATTCCTGATACTGAAGGCAAGAACACTGTAATTAAAGAATCTGATGTACAGAATATGTCTGCAGAAGAATATGAAAAAAACTCTGACACTATTATGGAAGCAATAAGAGCAGGAAACTTTATTTATGATGTTTCAGGTTCTGCTAGATAAAAGTATTGACAAATAGTTATTTATGAATATAACTATATGTAACTAGGAGTGTGACC
>FUFK010038781.1_pt1 | contig 21505 bp, 22 predicted proteins | sample 1021851 | NCBI WGS metagenome assembly FUFK01 (sample SAMEA51879418, study PRJEB19060) | metagenome
TACTAAAAGAAAGAAAGTGTAGAGTATGTGGTGAAATAAAGGATTTGATTGATGGTTATTATCTTACCAGAAAAGGCAGAGGAGATATTCCTTCTGCCTATTCTTATGAGTGTAAGATATGCACAATTAAGAGAATTGTAAAGAGAAGGAAATCAAATAACAAAGAAAAGGAGTGGTATTATCCAGATTGGTGATGTTCATGTGCTGTTTCCCCAATGAAAATACCCTTTTGAATAAATAATTTTAAATAAATCTGAGATTCGGAGAGTAAGGGATGGCGTTAAATTTAGCATCTCCTGGTATCGTAGTTAGAGAGGTTGATTTAACCATTGGTAGAGTAGACGCTACCTCTGGATCAATTGGTGCACTTGTTGCTCCCTTTGCAAAAGGACCTGTCGGAGAACCAGTTTTAGTAACAGATGAGTCTGACTTACTAAACAACTTTGGTCAACCATACGAGACAGACAAGCATTATGAAGATTGGTTAGTCGCCTCTTCTTACCTAGCATATGGTGGAAATATGAGGGTAGTGAGAGCAGATGACACCCATATGAAAAATGCATTTACAGGAAGTGCAAGTGATATAAAAATAAAAAGCACAGATCATTATAACCAGTTAGGTTATGATAATAACACTATAACAGGTGTAACATTCTCTACCAGAAATCCTGGTTCATGGGGTAATGGTATTAGAGTAGCAACAATTGATGGTCTTGCAGATCAGATTGTTGGTATTAATACTGCAGGTATTGGATTTGGAACTGTAGGAACACCAGCACCATCAGGTATGATTGGACTTGGGGTTACACAAACAGTACCAAATAACACTATACTTGTAGGAGCTGGATCAACATCAATTTTAGATGGATTCTTAAAAGGAATTATAACTCAGGAATTGGGTAACGATAAGTTTGGTGTTAAAGTAGTATCTCACGTATCTGCTGCAGGAACAGAAACTGCTGTAGACTATACAGAGTCTGGAATTTACAGATTCAAGACTGGTTTTGATGTTGCTGGTTTATCAACTAGTAGCACAGGTTCAATTGGTATCATTACAGCAACTTCTGGCACTAATACAACCATAGGTTATGCTGGAACAATTGCATCTGCAATAGATTGGTTTGGTGAGCAAACATTAACCTTAACTGGTGCTGGTTCAACTATTACTTGGAACTCAATCGTTGATAAACCAGGCACTTCAAGTTATGCAGAAGCAAGAAACGCAAGATTTGATGAGATTCATGTTGTTGTAATTGATGGGAAAGGAGAGGTAACTGGTAACGCTGGTACAATCTTAGAAAAACATATTTCTCTATCAAAAGCAAAAGATGCTGAATATTCTGTGGGTAGCACAGCGTATTGGAGAAAGTATCTCTATAATACATCAACTCAAGTATTTGGTGGATCAGCTCCAGCAGGTGTGGTAGCAACTAACTTTAGTTCAGGATTTACTGCTGCAACAGACATAGGATGGGATCAGGATGCTGAGGGCATATCATTTGCTGGATCTGGAAGCAATACCTATGCACTAGATGGTGGTAAAAACTATGATGGTGGAACTGATCTTTCAGCCACTGGTGCTCTAACTTCAACTCTTGGTGAAATTTCAACTGGGTATGAATTATTTGAAAATACTGAGAACTTTGAGGTAGACTTCATACTTATGGGTTCAGGGGCAGGAACTAAAGAAACAGTTCAGGCAAAGGCAAATAAAATAATTGCTGTTGCTGAACAAAGGAAGGATGCAGTTGCATTCATATCACCTAATAGAGGTACATTTATTAATGATGGTACAGTTGGAACAGTGACTGTGAACGGAGATTCTGCAATCACTAATTCAGTGATTGATTTCTATTCACCAATAACATCTACAACATTTGGAGTATTCGATAGTGGATACAAATATATGTACGATAGATTTAGTGATACATTCCGTTATGTTCCTCTTAATGGAGACATCGCAGGAACTTGTGCTAGAAATGATCTAAACCAATTCCCTTGGTTCTCACCAGCAGGAAATTCTAGAGGTGCAATTCTTAATGCAGTCAAACTAGCATATAATCCTAGTAAAACACAAAGAGACAAACTCTATACAAATAGAGTGAACCCAGTAATTTTCCAACCAGGTGATGGAATCATCCTGTTCGGTGATAAGACTGGATTTGGAAAAGCATCTGCATTTGATAGAATAAACGTTCGTCGTTTATTCATATTCCTTGAAGATGCAATCTCAGCTGCTGCTAGAGATCAATTATTCGAGTTCAACGATGAAATTACAAGAACAAACTTTGTAAATATTGTTGAACCATTCCTACGTGATGTTCAAGCAAAACGTGGAATATTTGATTATGTCGTCATATGTGACGAAACTAACAACACCGCATCTGTAATAGACAATAATGAGTTTGTCGCAGATATCTTCATTAAACCCGCACGTTCAATCAACTTCATTGGTCTAACCTTTGTTGCTACAAGAACTGGCGTATCCTTTGAAGAAGTAATCGGTAACGTTTAATAACTTAAGGAAGTAACAACTCATGGCTACAAGAAACCAACTAAATCCACCTCCATTAAGAAAGATTACTGATTTCAAGAGTAAACTTAGTGGTGGCGGTGCACGTTCAAATCTCTTTGAATGTGAACTTGCATTCCCACAAGCAGTAAGTGTAGAGGGTTTGAATGACATTTTGAATAAGGCAAGATTCTTAGTCAAAGCAGCAAACTTACCTGCATCTAACGTTGCTCCGATTGAAGTACCATTCAGAGGTAGGGTTTTAAAAATTGCTGGTGATCGTACATTTGATACTTGGACAATCACAGTAATTAATGATACAGACTTTGCAATTAGATCTGCTTTTGAGAAGTGGATGAATACAATTAACAGAGTTTCTGATAATACTGGTACAACTAATCCAGCAGATTATCAGGCAGATGCATTTGTGTTCCAACTTGATCGTAGTGGAGAGACATTAAGAAAGTATCACTTCTATGATGTATTCCCAACACAGGTTGCACCTATTGAATTATCTTATGATGCTCAAGGAATTCAGGAGTTTCAGGTCGAACTTCAGGTTCTTTACTGGGAAGCAATTAAAGGTAACGGTGCTAACGCTGGTGGAGAGGACATTAACTAATCACCTAAATAGTGCTATAATAGAAGTAAAAATATTATACTATGGCTAAACTGTTTGGTTTTTCTATTGATGATGGTAAAAGTAAATCACCGTCAGTAATATCCCCTGTCCCGAAAACAAATCAGGATGGGGTTGATAATTATATCTCCAGTGGATTTTATGGATCCTATCTGGATATTGAAGGTGTTTATAAAACTGAACATGATTTAATAAGAAGATATAGAGAGATGGCACTCCATCCAGAGGCAGATGGTGCTATTGAAGATGTAGTTAATGAAGCAATAGTTAGTGATTTATATGATTCACCTGTAGAAATTGAATTATCAAATTTAAATGCAGGTGATACTCTTAAAAAAGTAATCAGAGAAGAATTTAAAAATATAAAAGAAATACTAGATTTTGATCGTAAAGCTCACGAAATATTTCGTAACTGGTATATAGATGGTAGAGTTTATTATCTAAAAGTCATTGATGTAAAAAATCCAATGGCTGGAATACAGGATCTTAGATATATTGATCCTATGAAGATGAAGTTTGTTCGCCAGCAGAAAAAAGAAGATCCAAGAACAAAAATACAGGTTGGTTCTCAGGGAGGAGCAGAAGGTGTAAACGAACCTGAGATAGAAGAGTATTTTTTATATACTGCAAAACCTAATTATAATTCTGGTATGATTGCAGGTTCTGGTGCTAAAAGAGGATCTGTAAAAATAGCAAAAGACTCTGTAGTCTATTGTAGTTCTGGATTAGTAGATCGTAATAAAGGTACAGTTCTATCATACTTACACAAAGCAATCAAGGCTCTAAATCAGTTAAGGATGATTGAGGATAGTCTTGTAATTTATAGACTGTCAAGAGCACCAGAAAGAAGAATATTTTATATTGATGTTGGTAATCTACCAAAGGTAAAAGCAGAGCAATACCTAAAAGAGGTTATGAGTCGCTATCGTAATAAGTTAGTTTATGATGCAAATACTGGTGAAGTTAGAGATGATCGTAAGTTTATGAGTATGCTAGAAGATTTCTGGTTGCCTCGTAGAGAAGGTGGTAGAGGAACTGAAATTACAACGTTGCCTGGTGGACAGAATCTTGGTGAATTATCTGATATTGAATATTTCCAGAAAAAATTATATCGTGCATTAGGTGTACCTGAGTCAAGAATTGCTGCAGATGGTGGATTTAATTTGGGTCGTTCATCGGAAATATTAAGAGATGAACTAAAGTTTTCTAAGTTTGTTGGAAGATTGAGAAAAAGATTTTCTGCAATGTTTAATGATATGCTTCGTACTCAATTAATATTGAAAAATATAGTAACCCCAGAAGATTGGGAATCAATGGGCGAGCATATTCAGTATGATTTCCTATATGATAACCAGTTTGCAGAATTAAAAGAATCTGAGATGCTTCAAAGTCGTTTAGGTAATTTAGCGACAATTGAACCATATATTGGTAAGTTTTATTCTACTGAATATGTAAGAAAGAAAATTTTAAGACAAACAGATAGTGAAATCGAAGAAATTGATGGACAAATTGAAGATGAAATTGAAAAAGGTATCCTGCCAGATCCATCACAAATAGATCCAATTACAGGACAACCTTTACCTCAAGAAGGTGGTGAAATGGGTGAAGTTCCTCAAGATCCTGATCTTGAAGCACAAGGAGAAGTCACTGATGCTCAGGCACAAAAAGATGCTAGGAAAGCCGAGATATAAATAAATTATATAATTATAGTATTTTTATGGAAGATAATGATGCTCAACCAACAAATGTGTTGGATATGATCGCCACTGACGCTAAACCTGCAGAAATCACAGACACATTGAAAAATATGATCTATGCTAAAGCTGGTGAAAAGATTGATGGCATGAAACAATATGCTGCAGCAAGTTTATTTGGTCAAGAACCAGAAGAAACTGAAGAACCTACAGCAGAAGTTGAAACTGAAACTGAAGTAGATCAAGAACCCGAAGAGGAACCTCAAGAAAATGAGTAGACTATTAGTTAAAGGTGCAGAAACTGCATTAACAGCAGGAGCTAGTAACGCAACAACTTGTGGAGCAGCTACAGTTGTTAGGATTTTAAATGTTTCTGGTTCAACTGTAGTGGTGACTGTAAGAGATAGCACTGGACAAATTATTGGATCATTCTCGATGATCAATAATACTAGTGAAATTGTTGAAAAAAATCCAACAGATGAAATTTTTGGAACTGGTGGAGCTTTGAAATTCACAAAATTAGGATACACAAACTAAGAAAATGAAACTAATTACCGAAGAAGTATCAAACGTCAAAATTATTACTGAAGGAAAAGGTAGTAAAAAAAGGATGTGTATTGAAGGTATATTCCTTCAAGGTGAAATTAAAAACCGTAATGGGAGAATGTATCCAATCGACACTCTCGATAGAGAAGTTGGTAGATACAATGAAAACTTTGTCGGTAAGGGTAGAGCATTAGGTGAACTTGGTCATCCTGATGGTCCTACAGTTAACTTAGATCGTGTATCACACAAGATTACTTCTCTTGTAAGAGAGGGAAATAATTTTGTAGGTAAGGCAACTTTATTATCAACCCCTATGGGTAAAATTGCATCGTCATTAATTGATGAGGGTGTAAAACTTGGAGTATCTTCTCGTGGTGTTGGATCACTAAAAGAAGATATGCATGGTTGCAAAGTTGTTGGAGAAGATTTCCAACTAGCAACTGCTGCTGATATAGTAGCAGATCCTTCTGCCCCAGACGCTTTTGTGAATGGAATTATGGAAGGAAAAGAGTGGGTTTGGGAAGGTGGAATCCTTCGTGAACAACTCGCAGAAAAGACCGAAAAGCGTATTAATACACTTGTCGATCAAAAAAGACTTGAAGAGTACAAGTTGAACTTATTTAATGATTTCTTATCAAATCTATAAGTTCTATAAATAATATCAGATTTTACAAAAATCAATTAGCCCTTGGTAGCAATTTACAAAAAATGGATAACGTAGTAACCAAAAACGCCAAGCCCGCAGAACCAATGGTATCTGGCGGTGCACCTTATGAGGATCTAGGTGGACCTACACCTACAAACTCAAAACCAGACGACGACTCAAACAAGCTAAAGATTCCTGAGCTTGCATCTGTTAAAGATGTTGTTAATTCAAAAGCAAAGCCAGCAGAACCTATGCCTGTTATGTCTAGTAAAGAACTAGAAGGAGAGGAAATCTCTGAGGATGAGGCTCCTGCAACTGATGAAGTTGTAGCAGAAGAGGAAACTACTGAAGAAGAGGTAGTTGCTGAAGAGGAAACAACTGAGGAAGAAGTTGTTGCTGAAGAAGAGGATTACAAAGTGGACGTTGAGCAAGACGTTCAAGCACTCTTTGAAGGCGAAGAACTTTCCGAGGAGTTCCAGTCCAAGGCAAGAACAATTTTTGAAGCTGCGATTAAAGAAAAAGTTTCAGAAATTAAAGAGAATTTGCAGACCGCATACGAGCAAGCACTTGTTGAAGAGGTAGCAAGCGTAAGAGATGAGTTGACAGAGAGAGTTGACGCATATCTTGAGTACGTTGCCGATGAGTGGATTCAAGAGAATCAGTTGCAAGTAGAGTCAGGTCTCAAAACAGAAATGACCGAATCCTTCCTAGAAGGTATGAAGTCATTGTTTGAGGAACATTATGTATCTGTCCCTGAAGACAAATACGATGTTCTTGAAAGCATGGTAGATAAACTTGATGAAATGGAGAGTAAACTCAACGAGCAAATTGAAAGAAACGTTGCTCTAAATCAAAGACTAGCAGAGTCAAATTCCGATGTCATCTTAGCAGATGTAAGTGAAGGTCTTGCACTTTCTCAGAAGGAAAAACTCGCTTCTCTTGCCTCAAATGTTGAGTTTGAAAGTGAAACAGACTATCGTGAGAAACTAGAAAAGTTGAAGGAATCTTATTTCCCATCAAATAAAACTAGTGCTCCAAGTGCTCACTCAGAAACCATATCTGAGGGAACTGCTGTGGATAGTCCACAACAAGTTTCTTCCGCAATGGAAGCATACATGCAAACTCTGGGTAGAGTTGCTAAAAAGTGATTTTTAAATTATAAAGTTCAAACTATTACTTAAAAGGTAAAACAAATGCAAATGCCTAGCAATGAGGTTTTGCAGGAGAAGTGGGCTCCCCTTCTAAACTATGATGGTATAGACCCAATCAAAGATGCACACCGTAAAGCGGTTACTGCACAACTCCTAGAAAACCAAGAAATTGCACTTCGTGAAGAAAAAGAATTCTTACATGAAGCTGCTCCAACTAACTCAGTTGGAAACGGAGGTTTCACCTCTTCAGGTGGTCAAACAGTAGCAGGTTTCGACCCTGTATTGATCTCCTTAATCCGTCGTGCTATGCCTAACTTGGTCGCATATGACCTAGCAGGTGTACAACCAATGACTGGACCTACTGGACTCATCTTCGCAATGAGATCTAGATTCTCCAGTCAGGACGGAACAGAAGCACTATTCAACGAACCAAATACTGCGTTCTCTTCACAGAACAGCAGCAGTAACCTAACTAACGGATTCTCAGGTGGATCAGTTGGTTTCGGTACAACTGGTGGTACTGGTTTAACAGATGCTTCAAACCCAGCTGCTCTTAACCCAGAAGGTTCTCAGGCTGCTACTACCTATCCAACTGGACAAGGTATGCGTACTGATGACGCTGAGAAGATGGGCGATGCTGATGCGAATGCCTTCAACGAAATGGCATTTAGCATTGAGAAAGTTACTGTGACTGCGAAGTCCAGAGCACTCAAGGCAGAGTACTCATTAGAGCTAGCTCAAGATCTTAAAGCAATCCACGGATTGAATGCTGAAGCAGAACTTGCAAACATTCTTTCAACAGAGATTCTTGCAGAGATCAACAGAGAAGTTATCAGAACAATCTATAAGGTTGCTGAGTCTGGTGCACAGACAAACGTTGCGACATTAGGTGCTTTCGACCTAGACACAGATTCTAACGGAAGATGGTCAGTTGAGAAGTTCAAAGGTTTGATCTTCCAAATCGAAAGAGATGCTAACGCAATCGCACAAAGAACTCGTCGTGGAAAGGGTAACATGATCCTATGTTCCGCAGACGTTGCTTCAGCATTAACAATGGCTGGTGTACTTGATTACACTCCTGCACTTAATGCAAACTTAAACGTAGATGACACAGGAAATACATTTGCTGGTATTCTTGCTGGTAAGTTCCGTGTATACATTGATCCATTTGCTGCTAACTTAGCTGCTGATCAGTACTACGTTGCAGGTTACAAGGGTACATCTCCTTACGACGCTGGACTGTTCTACTGCCCATATGTACCACTACAGATGGTAAGAGCAGTTGGTCAGGACACATTCCAACCAAAAATCGGGTTTAAGACTCGTTACGGTATCGTTGCAAACCCATTTGCAGAAGGTATAACTGTTGGTGCAGGTCGTCTTCAGTCAAATGCTAACCGCTACTACAGAAGAGTTAAGGTTCAGAACCTTATGTAATTCATATTACATATCTTTCCAAGAGACCCCAAAAGGGTCTCTTTTTTTATGTTAAGATCTCCTAACAATAAATATGTTACAGGAGGTAAAGACAATGTTACATTTATTAGGAAAAGGACAAGCACCAGAATGGAATGAGGATAAGCATGATGTGGAGGAGGTCTTTGCTCTTCTGTGTTATCGTGGAATACACTATGCAAAATGGGTGTGCATAGACGTTATCATGGAAGGTCATTCTTGGTTTGTAAATAATCCTAGAAAGGAGGACTGATCCTCCTTTTTTTGTCTAAATAGAAATAAAACTAGTCCAATGAAACGTTCACCTAGAGAGATTAAAGAGGCGAAGAAGGCATATGATAAGGTTGTTGATCATTTGATCACAGAAGATTATGCAAAAACAAAAGAAGATGCCGATCAAATTATTAGTGGAATGAGTGAAGATTGGTATTACATGATTCTACAGAGTTAATGGCGACCAACCCATATACTAATCAAATACAGAATAGAAATTTCCTATCTCCAATAGGATTTAAATTTTCTTTGGGAAAAACTCCCAAGGTTGATTTTTTCTGCACAAATACAAAAATACCTGAGTTATCACTAGGATTAGCGAAACAACCAACATATCTAAAAGATTTAGATATACCTGGCGAAAAACTTACATTTGGAGATTTAACACTTAGGTTTCTTGTAGATGAGAATATGGAAAATTACATGGCAATTCATAACTGGTTAACAGGACTAGGTTTTCCAGAGACAACCCAAGACTATGCAGATCTAGTTAAACCTGTGACTGCAGAACCTAGAGAGGATTTAAATCAATTTAGTGATGGTAAATTACATCTACTAAACAGCAATTTTAGAACTCAAACAATAATTCATTTCAGAGATTTATTTCCAATATCATTGACATCTTTGGATTTTGATGTTACACTAGATGATATACAGTATTTTACTGCAGAGGTTACATTTAAATACGCAATTTATTTTATTACGGGCAAGGATGGTAGAACTCGTCTATGAATCTTGAAAAAATTCAGGAGATGTGGCAGAATGACTCTGTTATAGATCCTGATAATTTACATGATGAATCATTAAAAATACCTCAACTACACTCAAAGTATTACACAGTTTATAATACTATTGTGTTGTTGAGGGAAAAAGCATTGGACTCATATAAAAGAATAAAATTAGAGAGATATAATTATTACACAGGCAAAGCACCAGCAGAAGTTTATGCTGCTGAACCTTTTGCATACAAGGTTAGAGAAAAGGATGCAATACAAAGACATCTTGAAGCAGATGAAAAGTTAAGTCAAATAGATATGAAGATTAAATATTATGATACTATGCTTAAGTTTTTAGAGGAGATTATAAAAGTAATATCAAACCGTACATTTCAAATTAAAAATGCGATTGAGTGGAATAAATTTCAAGCAGGCTTTAATTGATAAATAGAATTGGAATGTTCTACATGAATGGAAAAACAGGTATCAGAAGGTTCACTTCATAAGTGGTTCAAAGGATCCAAATCAAAAGATGGTAAAGGAGGATGGGTTAATGTAGTTACAGGTGGAACCTGTGCTAGTGATGAACCAGGCGAAGGAACTCCAAAATGTGTATCTTCCGCAAAGAGAGCAAGTATGACTAAGGCAGAAAGACTCTCTGCTGCTAGAAGAAAAAAGAAAGCTGATCCTGGTCAGCAGCAAAAATCTGGTGCTGCAAAACCAACCTATGTCTCAACTGACAAACCAAAGAAAAAGAAAATGAAAGAAACTTATGAAAGAACCCTTACTCCCTTAACAGAGAAGGCAAAGAAGTGTTGGCCAGGATATGAAAAGAAAGGCACTAAGAAAATGTTTGGTAAGACATATAATAATTGTGTTAAGAAAGAAGAGGTAGTATATTCAGAGGCAAAAATTGACGAGAAAGATCCTAAGAATAAGAGAGAAAGAAGAAACGTATCAAAATTTGGACCACAAACAAAACCTTATGATCCAGATACTAAAGAGATGAAAACATCTATGAGTAAGCATATGCAGGGAATGAGGCAGAGTATGCATAAGTCAAAACGTGGTAGAAAGACAAGAGGACCTGACGCTGGTATGAGAACAGAGGCAGTAAACGCAGCACAACAGGCAGCGATTGCTATTTCCAAAAAGGAAAGAATGGAAAAGATGTTAGTTGACAGAAAAAAGAAAAAACAGAAAATGTATGCAGGTTATGAACCACAAGGTGAAATGATTGATGAAAAGAATAGAGGTGATCAAGAAATTAGAAAGAAGGCAAAAGGATATGATTCTTTCATAGAAAAAAGACCAATCTCAAAAGAAGAGCAAGGAACTAGAGCAGTTGTAGGAAGAAGAAATACAACCTCTGCTATGAATAGATCTGGTATGGGTATGGCTAAACCAGAACGTGAAACAAAAGAAAGAGGAGAGAGACATAGAGCAGATAGAGGTAAAAAGACAAAAGGCACAAAGGCAGGACATAGTGGAAGTGCCTATCCTCAGAGAAGTCATACTATGGATACCATGTATCCCCACAAGAAGAAGCATCGTCTAAGCATGATGGTGAAAGACAAAAAATCTGAGATTAAAAGACCTGGTGGAAGAGCAAAATTCTATGGAACCGAGAAAAAACCAATTCCAGAAGAATTACAAACTGAAAATATAGGGGCTAAATTTGCTGCGAGTACTCTTAAATCATTTGCAAAAGGATCAGGAATTATGAATATGGATGGATCTATCAATCCTAATCCTCCTAAAAGTTTAACTAATAGGGTTACTGATTTTAGTAAAAAACTTACATCAGGTAAACCTGGTGATGGTTATATTGGTGATCCAAGTCTTAATATTAAAAATCCTATACCTATTATAAAAAAACAAATTAAAAAAAATCCAGCTGGATTTACAATACAAAATATGAGTCATGAACCAGAAGGTGAAACTATCTCAGAGGTAAAAGATAAGAAAGGCAAAGGAAGTGGCACAAAAGACGCTTGTTATCATAAGGTAAAGTCAAGATACTCAGTCTGGCCAAGTGCGTATGCATCGGGTGCATTAGTTAAGTGTCGTAAGGTAGGTGCTGCTAACTGGGGTAATAGTAGTAAGAAAGAAGACTTTTCAGATTGGAAATCAGAGTTTATCTGGGAGGATGGGGACTCCACAAAAAAGCTTGAAGAGGATAAGAGTCCAGCATGGCAGAGAAAAGAAGGAAAAAGTGAATCTGGTGGATTAAATGCAAAAGGTGTTGCATCTTATCGTAGAGAAAATCCTGGTTCTAAGTTAAAAACTGCTGTAACTACTAAACCATCAAAATTAAAAAGGGGATCCAAGTCTGCAAAGAGAAGAAAGTCTTTTTGTTCACGTATGAAAGGAATGAAGAAAAAACTAACCTCTGCAAAGACTGCTAGAGACCCAGATTCAAGAATAAACAAGGCACTAAGGAAGTGGAATTGCTGATATAAATAAAAATACCTGATCCCTATATTCATGTCTAATTTGATAATATCAAAGAAGAATGAAGTGTATCTTCATGTCGATGCAGAACCGCATGTTTATTATGAACTAGCGGATCAGTTTACGTTTGAACTGCCAGACGCAAAGTTTATGCCTCAATACAAAAGTAGGTATTGGGACGGAAAGATAAGGTTATTTAATACTCAGAATGGACAAATATATGTTGGACTCTTAGATAGAATTGTTCAGTTTTGTAAGGATCACGAATATACATATCAATTTAAAGAAAGCGAGTTCTATGGTCTCCCTTTTGAAGTAAACGAATTTATTTCAAAGGAAGGTGTAAAAGATTATATGTTCTCTATTTGTAAGCACTCCCCCAGAGAGTATCAGATAGAGGGAGTATACGACGCTTTAAGACATAATCGAAAACTACTGATATCTCCAACTGCCTCTGGAAAGTCGTTAATGATATATTCGATTGTGAGATATTACGTTGAGAAGAAGCAAAGTATTCTGATAGTCGTTCCGACGACTTCCCTAGTAGAGCAGATGTATAAAGACTTTGCAGATTATGGATGGGACGTTGGTTCATACTGCCACAAGATATATGCAGGAAAAGAAAGAGAGACGGACTCTCAAGTCATAATTACTACTTGGCAATCAATCTACAAACTCCCCAGAAAGTATTTTGATAGGTTCTCTGTTGTGATTGGGGATGAGGCTCACCAGTTTAAATCAAAGTCATTAGTATCTATAATGGGAAAACTTGGGGATGCTAAGTATCGGTTTGGTTTTACAGGAACTCTAAGTGGGTCACAAACTCATAAGTGGGTATTGGAAGGATTATTTGGACCTTCTTATAAGATAATAAAGACTAATGAACTGATGCAAAAGGGTCATGTTGCCTCTCTTGATATTAATGTATTACTACTTAAGCATCCACCTAACAGGTTTGAAACATTTGAAGATGAGGTTCAATATATAATCACTCATAATCAAAGAAATAGATTTATAAACAATCTTGCTCTTGATCTAAAAGGTAATACCCTTATACTATTTGCAAGAGTAGAAGGTCATGGAGAACCTTTATTCACCATGATAAATAACAATACCACAAATAATCGTCATGTGTTTTTTGTTCATGGTGGGGTTGCCACCGAAGATAGAGAGAAGGTACGAGAAATCACTGAAAGTGAGAATAATGCGATTATCGTTGCATCCTACGGGACGTTTTCCACTGGCATTAACATTAAGAACTTGCATAATGTAATTTTTGCATCTCCTTCCAAGTCTAGAATAAGAAACCTTCAATCAATTGGTAGAGTATTAAGAAAGGGAAGTAATAAAACAAAAGCGACATTGTATGATATTGCAGACGATATCAGTTATAAGTCTAGGAGAAATTACACATTAAATCATCTCATAGAGAGAATAAAGATTTACAATGAAGAAAATTTCAACTATGATATAGTCAACATACCCCTGAAAAAATAATGCTGAATGAAAAAATTTATGTTTTTGATGATATTATTGATGTAAATCGTCAAAATGATGTTGTAAAATTATTAATAAAAGATTATGATTTAGATGGTAAATATCCTTTTCCATGGTATTACATAGACGATATTACTTTAGATGAAGGTGATTCAAGAAGTCAAAGAAGACCTGGTTTTACGCATGAATATGTGAGTTATGAGGGAAAAGATAGAGTAACGGGTAAACAAGTAAGTAGATTTCATGATGTATTTGTACCCATACTACAAAATGCTTGTAAAAAACTAGGAATTATGGATGTAAATGTATTACAAGGTCGATCCTTTTTACAAGTACCATTAAATTTAAAAAATAGAGATGTAGATACTCCACACATAGATATTTTAGATAGAGATAATTTTTTCGTAGTTCTTTATTATGTTTGTGATAGCGATGGCGATACAATTATATACAATGAAACAAAGGAATCCGATCAATATACTATTAAACAAAGAGTCACACCTAAACAAGGTAGGGTGGTTATTTTTGATGGTATGTTAATGCACACAGCAGAACAACCCCTAAATAATACTAGATGCATAGTTAACTATAACTTAGGATGATGGTGGATTTTCACGCAACAATTAAATTAGTGACTGGCGAAGAAATCTTTGCACTTGTTTCAGTTGACAACTCAGAAGATGAACCAGTAATTATAATGCAAAATCCCGTTATTATGAAAGTTTTATCTACTGGTAGAGGTCAAATGATGAAGATAAGACCTTGGTTAGAGGTGCCTGGTGATGATGTTTATATAGTAAAGTATGATAAAGTGATTACTATGAGTGAAGTTAAAGATAAAATGATAATCTCAATGTATCAAACTTACTGTGATGAAGGTGACTTTGACTTCGGTACCTTCGTAGACGATAGCATGAAAACAGATAAAAGGAATCACGAAGTGACTAAAAAAATGGGATATATTTCTACTGTAGAGGATGCTCGTAAGAAACTAGAGGATCTCTTTAAAGATACTTAAGATACTTCCATCCCTCCAAACCTTACAAAGGTTATTGTACATGATTTGCACACACTTGTCAAGTATGTTATAATATAGTCATAGAAAGAGATAAAATGTAATGGTAAGAAAGAAGTCTGAACACTACGTAAATAACAAAGAACTCTTGGAGGCACTTATCGTTTATCGTGCAAAAGTTGCTAACGCAAAAGAAAATGACTTACCAAAACCACGCATTACAAATTATCTTGGTGAGTGTTTTTTAAAAATAGCAACTCATCTATCATATAAACCAAACTTTGTTAATTATATGTTTCGTGAGGATATGATATCCGATGGAATCGAAAACTGTGTTCAGTATATTCATAATTTTGATCCTGAGAAGTCAAAGAATCCCTTTGCTTACTTTACACAGATTATACATTATGCATTTCTTAGACGTATTCAAAAGGAAAAAAAGCAGTTGGAAATTAAAACAAAGATAATTGAGAAGACTGGATTTGATGAAGTTATGGCAGTTGATGATAATTCATTAGCGGGTAGTAGTTCTGATTATAATACAATTAAAGATAACATTACATATAAGAATAATAACAGATGAAAGTTGCGATCATTACTGATCAGCATTTTGGTGCCCGAAAGAGTTCTAAAATACTGCATGATTACTATGGAAGATTCTATCAAGATGTATTTTTTCCATACTTGAAGGAGAATAATATTAAGACTTTGATTGATATGGGTGATACCTTTGATAATCGAAGAACTATTGATTTATGGGCGATAGATTGGGCAAGAAATAATTATTATGATATTCTCCATGATATGGGTATTCAGATTCATACTGTGGTTGGAAACCATACAGCATATTATAAAGATACAAATGAGATTAATACAATTGATTTGCTATTAAAACAGTATGATAATATTACAACCTATGCAGAGACAGAAGAAATTAAATTAGGTAATCTCAGTGTTTTACTAATTCCTTGGATTAACTCAGAGAATGAGGAAACTTCATTTGATGCAATCAAGAATAGTAAATCAAAAATTGCTATGGGTCATTTGGAGTTGAATGGATTCAGAGCACATCGTGGTCATGTCATGGAAGATGGGATGGATATTGATATATTTGATAAATTTGATAAGGTATATTCTGGACATTACCATACAAGGTCTGATAATGGAAAAATATATTACTTAGGTAATCCATATGAGATGTTCTGGAACGATGTGAATGATCCTAGAGGATTTACTATATTTGATACAGAGACAACAGATCATTTTCATGTAGATAATCCATATAGGATGTTTTATAATGTATACTATGAGGATACACCTCATCAATTATTTGATGCTAGTGAATATAAAGATAAGATAGTAAAAGTAATTGTTCGCAAAAAAACTGAGCAAAAGAAATTTGAAAAGTTTCTTGATAAGTTATATTCTGTAGGTGTTCATGAGTTAAAGATCGTAGAAAACTTTGCGATACAGGAAAGTGAGGAATTTGAAGTAGAGGAAACTGAGAATACAATTTCAATTTTGAATAGATATATTGATGAGAGTGATATGGATTGTGATAAATCCGTAGTTAAAGGTATTTTACAGAAGATATATTCCGAAGCCTGTGAGGTAGAGTAGTGTTTATCTTAGCAAGTAAAAATAGTGCCGAGCAAGGTGCTTATGCAGTAGAAAATCAAGAAGGTGAAAATGTTTTGTTCTTCTTTGAAGAGGAAGATGATGCTGATAGATATGCTATGCAGTTGATGGCAGATGAGGATCGTTCTCTGTCTGTTGTAGAAATTGAAGAGGGACTTGCAATTCGTACGTGTAAGATGTATAATTATAGATATGCAGTGATAAAACCTGAAGACATTGTTATACCGCCCAAACTAAATGATAACCTTTCAAAAGATTAAATGGAAAAATCTTCTATCCACAGGAAACCATTGGACAGAGATTGATTTTCAGAGTAGTCCTACCAATCTTGTGATTGGAACAAATGGTGCTGGAAAGTCTACTATCTTAGACGCACTTACTTTTGTTCTTTTTAATAAACCATTTCGTAAAGTTAATAAATCACAATTAGTAAACGCAGTTAATGAAAGGGAATGTCAGGTAGAGATAGATTTTAGTATTAACACAAAACAATATAAGGTTCAAAGGGGTATCAAACCAAGTATATTCAACATAACAGTTGATGGTGTTGAACTTCATAAGGAAGCAGATGATCGTGCCATGCAGAAGATATTGGAACAAGGTATATTGAAACTTAATTATAAGTCGTTTACTCAGATAGTCATTCTAGGTAGTAGTTCTTTTGTTCCTTTCATGCAATTATCTTCACCTAATCGAAGAGAAGTAATAGAGGATCTACTAGACATACGTATATTCTCTGCGATGAATAACTTGATAAAGGATAGAATACGTGAAAAGAAAAATAATATCAAATCCTTAGACCTTAAAAGAGATAACATTAAGGATAAAATGAATATGCAAAAGAAGTTCATTACTGAACTAGAGGATATGGGAAAACAAAATATAGAAAAAAATAAGACTAATATCAATACATTGATTACAGAATCAGATCAGTATGTATTAGATAATCAACAGATAGAAAAGACCGTCATAGAACGAACTGAGGAGCAAAGTAAACTTATAGGGACAGGAGATAAGTTAGCGAAACTTAACAATTTGAAAGGTAAAATATCCAATAAAGTATCAACCCTTACTAAGGAACATAAGTTCTTTACTGATAATGTATCATGCCCTACATGTACCCAACCCATAGAAGAATCCTTTCGTTTAAATAGAATTAATGACGTTCAAACTAAAGCGAAGGAACTTAAGAAGGGTTACGAAGACCTTGAAGAGACTATCAAAAAAGAGCAAAACCGAGAGCGTCACTTCAACAAATTATCAAAGGAGATTACTAAACTCAACCATGATATTTCTCAGAACAACACTAGGATTAATCTCAACCAGAAACAAATCCGAAACCTTGAATCTGAAATTCAAACACTTACCAGTCAACTTAAAAACAGAAATACTGAACATGAGAAATTAAAAGAGTTTAAAGGAAATCTCGACAAAACTACCGAAGAGTTATCAATACAAAAGGAAGACATACAATACCATGACTTTGCATATTCACTGTTAAAAGACGATGGGGTGAAGACAAAGATCATCAAAAAATATCTTCCATTCATAAATCAGCAAGTAAATCGCTTTCTTCAGAAAATGGAGTTTTATATCAACTTCCAACTTGATGAAGCATTTAGTGAAACAATTCAATCACCTTTACATGAGGACTTTACTTATAGTTCGTTTAGTGAAGGGGAAAAGATGAGAATTGACCTAGCATTACTATTCACTTGGAGAGAAGTAGCAAGAGTCAAGAACTCAGTTAATACTAATCTATTGATTATGGATGAGGTATTTGATAGTTCACTAGATACTTTTGGTACTGATGATTTCCTTAAAATCATAAGATTTATAATTAAAGATGCGAATACCTTTGTAATATCACATAAGATTGATATGCAAGACAAGTTTGAAAATGTCTTAAAATTTGATAAAGTAAAAGGATTCTCTCAAATAGTGACATGAACACACCTAACTGGCAACACAATTCTGGTAAGTTCCAGAAAAGAAAATTAAAACCACAAGCGTTACGTCAAGCGAAGAAAAGACGCAACCAGTTTATAAAGTGTCTACTTAACCGTCCCAAGGGGCGGTTTCGTCATTATAATAGATGTATAAGATAATTAAGCACATGACTGTAAGACACGAAGTAAAAGGACAACTCGCTAAGTTACTAGCAACAGAAGATCTCATAGTAGAGAGTAAGAAGGTTGAGACTGCATGTTTCAATGTACACACTCGTGTTCTTACACTACCAATGTGGGATAAGGCAAGCAACAATATATATGACGCACTTGTAGGTCATGAGGTTGGACACGCACTATTCACACCTGATAGTAACTGGTTTGAAGAGATAGACATACCAATGGGTATTGTGAATGTTGTAGAGGATGCTCGCATCGAAAAGATGATGAAGAGAAAGTATGCAGGACTATCAAAGACTTTCTACTCAGGTTATCATGAGTTAAGTGATTCAGACTTCTTCAAGATTCAAGGTAAGAACTTAAATACATTCAACTTTGCTGATCGTGTAAACCTATACTACAAGATTGGTAACTACAATGATATTCCTCTTAAGAATGATCGTGAGAAGGAATTACTTTCTATGGTCGGTGCTACAGAAACATTTGAAGATGTGCTTGATGTTTCTAAATTACTTCATGAGTATTGTAAGGAAGAGATAGAAGATATGAAAAAAGAGTTAGAGCAGAAAGAAGAAGAGGAAGCACAAATGTTTGGTGGATCAGGTAGTGGACTTGGTGGTTCAAGTGATGAGAATTCTGATGAAGAAATAAATAACGATACACAGTATCAGGTAGTAGATGCAGAAGAAGACGATGAGTCCGACTTTGAAGATCAATCTTCATCAAATATTTCTATATCTCAGATCCCTGCAGCGGAGTTGGATGCAGCAATACAAAAGATTGAAGGGGGAGAAGGAGGAATAGAGATTAGTTCTGCAACTGCATTAGATAGATCAATACAAAATTTAAACAAATCTGATTCCATCCAGAACGAATATTTTGAATTACCTCAAGTTAATACTGGTCATATCATCATAGACAATGCTCACATTCATAAGTGCATAGAACTTGAGTGGAATGAACAGATTGCAAATAAAAAAACACATCAGTATCTTGATTCGGAATATGATCCTGCAAAATACGTTCTTGAATCTCTTAATGAAGCAAAAAAAGACTTTAAAGATTTCAAGAAGTCTGCACAGAAAGAAGTCAACTATCTTGTAAAAGAGTTTGAGATGAAAAAGTCAGCATCTGCTTATGCTCGTGCTGCCTCATCACGCACAGGAGTTCTTGATACAACTAAACTTCACACATACAAATATAATGAGGATCTATTTAAGAAAGTCACAGTTCTTCCAGATGGTAAGAATCATGGATTAGTATTCATACTTGATTGGTCTGGTTCTATGAACTCAGTAATGTTAGATACTGTCAAGCAACTTTACAATCTAATCTGGTTCTGTAGAAAGATCCAAGTACCATTTGAAGTTTATGCATTTACAAACTGCTATCCAAATCCAAATACTAAAACATCTTATGAGGTCAAGGAGGGTGTAGCACAAATAGATGGATCTTTCTCATTGATGAATCTCCTAACACATAAAGTAAACACAAAGACTCTTGAGTCTCAAATGGAGAACATATATCTGATTGCTAAAGCACTTGCTTGGAATTATACAAACTACTACAACATTCCACTAGGAATGGGTCTATCAGGAACTCCTTTGAATGAGACATTAGTTTGTCTACATGAGATACTACCACAGTTCAAAAAAGATAATCAGGTAGAGAAAGTTCAATGTGTTATTCTAACTGATGGTGAAGCACATCCTCTACGTTTTCATCATGAGTTCTCACATAGATGGGGTGAAGAGTGTGAAAAATATATGGGAACTTCTTACATAGGAGAGAACTGCATCCTTAGAGATAGAAAGACAGGTAATACATATGCATTTGATGATAATTCTTTCACCATGACCGATGTGTTACTACAAAATCTTAGAGATAAGTTCACTGATGTAAACTTCATCGGTTTCAGAATTCTACCTCCAAGAGAAGCCTCATACTTTGCTAAGAGATATGTTGAGTATGGTGATGAACTTGAAAAGATTATGAAAGTCTGGAGAAAGGAGAAATCATTTGCAATCAAGAAGTCTGGATATCATGTATACTTTGGACTCTCTGCTTCAGCACTTGATAGTGATGATACCTTTGAAGTAAAGGAAGATGCAACTAAGACAGACATTAAGAAAGCATTTTTCAAGAGTCTAAAAGGTAAGAAGATGAACAAGAAGATACTAAGTGAGTTCATAGAGTTCGTTGCTTGATAAATAGCTTTGAACATACTATTAAGAAAATGACCAGATTTGGAGATCTTGTAGGAGGTAATGAAACTGTAATGACTCCTATCACAACACCACCAGTTGTTAAGGAAGAACCTGTAAAGGAAACTGTAGAGGTTAATGTACCAGATAAAGACTTTCCTCAAGTTGTAACTAAACAAGATTTGATGAAAATGACAAAAATTGAATTGGAAAAGGTTGGTAGAACCTATGGTATTGAACTCGATAGAAGACTCTCTCACGCTAAGTTAGTTGTTCAATTAAAAGCATTTATTGACTCTAAATAATAAACCAATTAAAAAAGTGTCCACTAGGAGGTGTTTTACCTCCTTTTTTTGTCTATAATGATTGTATAGATAAAACAATTACATCATGACTTTCAAACCTTTTGAGATTAAAATGACCGAACAGCAGGTTATCGACGGATTAAGAAGTAACTACGGTAACGAGTTTACTACTCCTGATATCAGAGCATTCTGTGCTATGAATGATATCGCATACTCTACAGTTACTAGAAAGATACAAAAACATAAAGTATCTAAGGGTAAGTGGAACCTTAAAGTTACAACTAAAGCAGTAGAGAAGATCGAAAGATCATTTGCAGCACCATCTGGACAACCAGTAGCAGAGAGAAACCTAGTTCCAGAGAAGGATGAGACCTTTGTTAAGTTTGGAAGTTTCAACGACGTTAAGAAGATTATACAATCAAAGCAATTCTATCCAACATTCGTTACTGGTCTATCAGGTAACGGTAAAACATTCTCTATAGAGCAAGCATGTGCTCAACTTGGGAGAGAACTTATTCGTGTAAACATTACTATTGAAACAGATGAAGATGATCTTATTGGCGGTTTCCGTCTTGTTAATGGTGAAACCGTATGGCACAATGGCCCAGTCATCGAAGCACTTGAGCGAGG
>FUFK010065095.1_pt1 | contig 21500 bp, 21 predicted proteins | sample 1021851 | NCBI WGS metagenome assembly FUFK01 (sample SAMEA51879418, study PRJEB19060) | metagenome
CGTCTTTCATTTTTTGATAGGCGTGCTTGCATACGCAGGCAGACAATGGGAACTATCATACAGACTAGGTATGAGACCATGGATATTTGTGGCATACACAGCTCCAGTCTCAGCAGCTCTAGCAGTATTTTTAGTATACCCTTTCGGACAAGGGAGTTTTAGTGATGGTATGCCTCTTGGTATTTCTGGTACTTTTAACTTCATGTTCGTATTCCAAGCAGAACACAATATCCTTATGCACCCGTTCCACATGCTCGGTGTTGCTGGGGTATTCGGTGGAGCTCTTTTCGCTGCTATGCACGGAAGTCTTGTTACTTCCTCTATTATTAAAGAGACGACAGACGATGTATCGCAGAACTATGGCTATAAGTTCGGGCAGGATGAAGAGACATATAATATTGTCGCTGCACACGGGTACTTTGGGAGACTAATTTTTCAATATGCTTCTTTCAATAATTCTCGTGCTTTACATTTCTTTCTTGGTACTTTCCCAGTGGTGGGCATATGGCTTACCTCCATGGGAATCTGCACTATGGCTTTCAACCTTAATGGTTTTAACTTTAACCAGTCAGTAGTTGATGTCAACGGAAAGATAATCCCTACATGGGCTGATGTATTAAACAGAGCTAACCTTGGCTTTGAAGTAATGCACGAGCGTAACGCTCACAACTTCCCACTTGACTTAGCTTCAACTGAGGCTACTCAAGTTGCACTTAAAGCTCCTGCAATAGNATGANNCANCAATCNAATAAANTGNGAGCNAGCATNACNAGCTTTGAATTTTGNAATAAAGAAGAAGAAGAAAAGAAAGAAACTGATAAAGAACTTTCTGACGACGATAACGCTGATAACTAATTTATTTATCATCTCCGGTGTCACTAGACACTGGAGCCCACCCATGCACCATGACAGATATCGAGAACTTCATAACAAATGAAGAAGCTACTACAATAAAAGATAGTATATTAGAAGACGAACCTAAAATAAAAAAGTTAGGACCAGATATCTATCCCGGAATCTCAGGTGATTCACTCACTGGTCGTTACTCAGTATATAACTGGTTAACACATGAAAGGATAGGTCCAATACTAAAACCTAAATTGGCTAAGCTATTTCCAAATAAATGGATACAAATGTGGGCAAATGTCTTTAGATACAATGAAGGTATAGAACCACATTGGCATAGCCTTGAGGATAGAGTTTCTGGAAATCTATATATAGCTGGACCAGAAAACAGTACAACTTGTTATTTAGGTATAGGACATGTACCAAATAAAACAGGGTGTCTAACTTACTTTCCTTCTAATCTTGTGCACTGGGTTGTACCAAATCTATCTGATATACCACGAGTCAGTATGGCATTTGATACTATTGATTTCCAAAAAACGCACGTTCATCTTCAACTGAAGACGCAGGACGACTAACCATGGAACGGGGGTTAGTATATGGAGATAACAATGAAAGTTACTTTCGTATATCGTGGAATTTCTTACACAAAAATTGTAAAATAATCCACCATGCAATACCATGCTGAATGTATATTCCCAAACTTAATACATGTAGTAGAGTCAGAAGTTGATACAGTTATTAAAGACCATTGTCTAAATAAAAAACTAAATAACCCTACAGGAGTTTTTAAAACTAATTGTGGAGGTTGGCAATCAGCCTCAGAAACTGATGGTATTATTACAAATAAATTGTATGAACTAATCCAACCTATCCAACAGAACTTTGAAAGACGTCTTGAGATTATAGAGTCTTGGATTAACATCAATTCAACTGGTAGTTTTAATAGTAAACATTTTCACTCTGGATGTAATTTAGCTGGAGTGTATTATGTTAATGTTCCTGAAAACTCTGGTAATTTATTTTTTGAAAGCCCACAAGCTTTTCAATGTTTCAATGAAATAGACTCTTATCGTCCAGAAGTTAAGGAGGAATGGGGTCAACATTTAGAACGATGTATTACCCCAATGAATGGATTACTAATAGTATTCCCTTCATACATCTCACATGGTGTTACACCTAATCAATCCAAAGAAGATAGAATTTCTATCTCCTTTAACATAAGAGTAATCGGTTAAGCGATCTCAGGAGGTGCAAGTCCTCCTATCTCAATTTGGGAAAAGCCCTCTGAGGAGGATACCTTTTACCCGTCGACGGTGGGAAAAGACCACAAAACGTGCCAGTCTCACGTTAGACCAATTAAGACTGACAACATTCTAGGCTAGAAGACGATACATAATACCCTTACATTTTAGATAAATCATGGCTCATCAGAGTTCAGATTTGACTACCTCGCTAACACGCCAAGGTCAGTCAAACTCTACAGGTGACGCCCGTAATTTGTATCTTAAATTGTTTAGTGGAGAGATGTTCAAAGGATTCCAGCACGAGACAATCGCTCGTGACATGGTGATGAAGAGAACACTTAAGAACGGAAAGAGTTTACAGTTCATTTATACTGGACGTACAACTGCTGAGTTCCATACTCCCGGAAATAGCATTTTAGGTAACAGTGACGGCGCACCTCCAGTCGCAGAAAAAACAATTACATGCGACGAGCTCCTTATTTCAAGTGCCTTCGTCTATGAGCTAGATGAAACACTTGCGCATTTTGAATTGAGAGGAGAAATTTCCAAGAAGATTGGATACGCATTAGCTGAGAAGTATGATAGACTCATCTTCAGAGCAATCACAAGAGGCGCAAGAGCTGCTTCTCCAATTACAAAGGCTAACTTTGTAGAACCCGGTGGAACACAGATCAGAGTTGGTTCAACAACTAATGATTCTGACGCTTTCAACTCAGGTAATCTAGTAACAGCATTCTATGATGCTGCTGCTGCACTTGACGAAAAAGGAGTCAGCTCCTCTGGAAGAATGGCTGTTCTAAACCCTCGCCAATACTACGCTCTTATAACTGAAGTTGGTTCTAACGGACTAATTAACAGAGACGAGCAAGGTGGCGCGTTACAGTCAGGTAATGGCATCATTGAAATTGCTGGTATCAAAATATTTAAGTCTATGAATATTCCTTTCTTAGGCAAGTATGGTACAGCTTTCGGTGGTACTACAGGTAAGACAGCACCAAGTAATCTTGGTTCTCATATTGGTCCATCTCTAGAGAATGCTAATGGTTCTCAGACTGGTATCAAGAACGACTACGGTCAAGCTGCTGAAGTAGGAAGCAANTCATGTGGNTTGATTTTCCAGAAAGAAGCTGCTGGAGTTGTTGANGCNATNGGNCCNCAAGTNCAAGTAACATCAGGAGATGTGTCTGTTGTATACCAAGGCGATGTGATCTTAGGTCGCATGGCTATGGGAGCAGACTACTTAAACCCTGCTGCTGCTGTAGAATTGTACGTTGGCGCAACTGCACCATCTGCATTCTAATTGCAAATTTTATACGGGAGCTTCGGCTCCCTTTTTTTTATGGCTATTCCAATAAGCACCGATACCGAACTATCCGCAGTGAACTCCATCTTGGGTAGCATTGGTCAATCACCAATAACATCTCTACAAGCATCTGGGAATATAGACCCTCTTGCTAATCCAGAGATATCATTTATTAAAAATCTATTAGATGAAGTCAACAAAGATGTACAAACTTCTGGTTGGCATTTTAATACACATTATAGAGTTAAGCAAAGCCCTGATGCTCAAGGTAATTATGTGGTACCACAAGACTCTATACTATATGACATCAGTGATGGTCAGATTGATCGAGACACAGATGTGATAAAAAAAGATGGAAAGTTATATGACTTAGTACATCAAACAGATGTATTTACTAAGGACTATTACTTTGATATTATATCTCTTCTACCGTTTGCAGATGTACCTCCAGCTATACAAAGATATATTATAGCTAGAGCTGCTGTAAGAGCTGCAACACAACTTGTATCTAATGCAGATTTAGTTAAGTTATTAAAATTAGAAGAAGANCAAGCNAANGCAAATGCTTTAGAATTACGAGACAGAACAAGGAGATTACAACTTCATGGGCTGGCCGGCTGANAGTAAATACAGATCGTACCAACCTTACAAAGCANTNATTAGATAATGGCAAACATAACACAAACTATACATAGTCTGAATGCTGGTATATCTCAACAACCTGATGAGCAAAAAATACCCGGTCAGGTTAGAGATATGAACAATGCAATTCCAGACATTACACAAGGATTGTTAAAGAGACCGGCTGGTAAGTTTGTGTCAACATTAACTGGTTCCACAGCTACCGGTAAATGGTTTCACTATTACAGAGATGAAAACGAACAGTATGTTGGACAAGTACAGCAAGATGGTACTGTCAAAATGTGGGACTGTCTTACTGGTACTGCTAAAACAGTAGTAGATGCTACTAATACTAGAGTGTCAGGTCAAACAAATAACGATTTATATACATATGTAGATGGCACAACAGGAACTAAGTATCTAAAACATTCAGCAGATGATATGATTCAAACCTTAACTCTGAATGATTTTACCTATATAACTAATAGGAATGTCAATACAGAGATGAGGACAGATACTGCTAATTTAGAACCTGAAGGAGATTATTTAAAAGAAATATTTATTGAACTAAAATCTCTATCTTACGCAAAACAATATGCAGTAAATGTATTTGATAATACTACTACTCAATCAGTTCACACAGCTACACGTATTAATGTAACTTTAGTAAACTCTAGTAACAACTACTGTGATTCTAATTTTAAAATGAGAACACATGCTACTAGAGGTGATGCTAACAATGCTAGATGTGGTACTCAAGCTGGTGATGGTAGAGATGCGTTTGCACCTAACGTAGCTACACGTATTTTTTCTGTAGACAGTGGTATAACTCTTACAGACTCAGGAGCTACAGGTGGTACTCTTGCTAATGGTAATCACTCAGATACAAACTATAGTTATCAGGTTAATGTATTTGACTCAAATAATAATGGTAGCCAAACTGGTAGAAAAAACTTATATTTTCGTATAGCTACAACCGGACAATCAGTGCCTTATACAGAAGGTTCTGGTAGTAGTCAAACAACTACATATCAGGCTAGATATACTACAACATACGACCTACTTCATGGTGGTGAAGGTTGGAGAGAAGGAGATTATTTCTATGTATTTATGGCAGATGCCTATTATAAAGTAGAGATAGAAGAATCTAGTGAGTCTATTGTACAAGCTAACTTAGCTCTTGTTAGACCTAACCCCACACCATTTGATACAGAAACTACTATTACTGCTGAGAGTATTCTTGGAGATATAAGAAAAGAACTTACTGGAAATGATACTAATACAGGTAATGGATTTACTATTACACAGATTGGTACAGGACTACATGTAAAAAGAACTAGCGTATTCAACGCTTCTACGCCCGTAGGAGAACTGTTAAATGTTGTTGCTGGTAAAGTTAATGATGTAGGTGATTTGCCGTCTCAGTGTAAACACGGGATGGTTGTAGAGGTTGTTAATAGTGAAGCTGAACAAGATAATCACTTTGTTAAGTTCTTTGGTAACAACGATAAAGATGGTGAGGGTACATGGGAAGAATGTGCTAAGCCGGGTAGAGCAATAAAGTTTAATGAAACCACTATGCCAGTAATTCTTATTAGAACTGCTGACGGTAATTTTAGACTTACAGAACAAAAAGGTGGCAACTATACTATTGCTAGTAAAAGTTATGCAGTGCCACAATGGGACAACGCTATAGTAGGTGATGATGTAACTAACCCAGAACCTTCTTTTATAGGTCACCCTATAACTCAGATGTTGTTTTTTAGGAACAGATTAGGATTATTATCTGACGAACAGATAGTTATGTCACGTCCGGGAGACTTTACTAATTTCTTTGCTAAGTCTGCTATACAATTAATTGCAAGTGACCCTATAGATATAAGTGCTAGTTCTGAGTATCCAGCTACTTTATATGATGGGATACAAGTAAACACTGGTTTAGTTTTATTTAGTAAGAATCAACAGTTCATGCTCACTACAGATAGTGACGTGTTTAGTCCTACTACTGCGAAGATAAACGCCCTATCTACTTACAATTTTAATTTTCAAACTAATCCTATTTCTCTTGGTACTACTATCGGGTTCTTAGATAATGCTGGTAAACATTCCAGATTTTTTGAAATGGCACAGGTTCAACGAGAAGGAGAACCACAAGTTATAGAACAAAGTGCTGTTGTATCTAGGTTGTTTGAAAATGATTTAAAATTAATAAGTAACTCTAGAGAAAACTCACTTATATTATTTAGTGAAGACGACCAATCGACCTTATATGGGTACAAGTATTTCGATCAAATTACTGAAAGAAAATTAGCTTCATGGTTTAAATGGACTTTACCGGGTACAATTAAATATCATTGTATGCAAGATGACGCATTGTTTGTAGTTATGCAAAATGGTAACTCTCGTGAGTTACTTAAGTTTGCTATAAGAATGGATGCTAACACTGTAGCTCTTAATGATAATAGAGTACATTTAGATTACTTAATGCCAGTATCAGCTCTAGCATCTAGTGCTTATAGTGGTGGTAAAACTACATTTCCAAAACCATCAGGTCTTAATGGTGTTGGTCAGATAGCAGCATATGATATAGATGACCCTGCTAATCCAGCATTAACTATTGGTAACTATGCAGAGGTAACAGTTAATGGTAGTAATTTAGAGATACCCGGAGATTGGACAGGTCAGGCTTTTTATATAGGTTATCTATATACTATGTCAATTTCTATGCCAACTATTTACTATGTACTTAGAACTGGAGAAAACTTTAGAGCCGACACTAGATCTAATACTATTATACATAGAGTCAAACTTGGATTTGGACCAGTAGGTATATACGAAACTACATTGTCTAGAATAGGTAGACCAGATTATACAGAACTATTTGAAGTAACTCCAGCAAACCAAATACTAGCAAACACTACAGGTGTATTTGATGATAATAATTTAAGAACAGTACCAATATATGACAGAAATATTAACGCAAGTTTAACTATTAAATCTACACACCCAGCTCCTGCCAACATACACACACTTACTTGGGAAGGAGTTTATAATAACAATTTCTATCAACGTGTCTAAATACATTCACCCAGCAACATTGGAAGCTGCCATGGCGGTAGCTTCTAATTTATTACCCGACGATTATCGGGAGGTCACAGAAGGTCATGGACATGACCCTTTAAATGGTCTAATCGTAGGTTATCAAAACTGCGATTCAGTCTATTTTGAAGTGCCAAATGGAGATATAGCAGGCATGGCAGGAGTCCACAAAGGTGGACAAATTTGGATGCTTTGCACCCCAGCTATATACGATTATCCTCATACCTTTGCTCGTGAAGCTAAACGGTATGTGAATGCAAGAACAGAAAAGTTACTGTGGAATATTGTTGACGAAAGAAACAAAGTCCATTTAAAGTTACTTAGGTTTTTAGGGTTTAAATTTTTAAGAAGATTTCCCTACGGACCAAACAATTTATCCTTTATCGAGTTTGCCCGTGTGCAGTCCAGCAGCGATAGGACCAGCAGTATCCGCAGTAGGCGGAGCAGCCCAAGCGTCCGCTAACAACAAACATAAGCGTAGAATGTACGCGCATCAACTTAAAGTAAGAGAACGTAAGTGGATGCAAACAAGAAGTACTTATCAATCTAAGAAAGTACAGTTTGAACAAGAAGTAGATCTAGCGAACATAGCAGCTCAACGCGCATATACTAGAACACAAATACAATTAAATAATGCAAGATCTCTAGCTATTTTAGAAAATCAAGAAGACTTCAAAAAGATGTTATCTAATGAAGGTATGATTGAAGCGCAAGCAGCAGAGCGAGGTATACGAGGTAAATCGTTAGCTAGACAGTTAGTTCAGAATAGCGGTAACTTTGGTATTGCTCAAGCTATGAGATCAAGAGGTTTAGCTACAGCTCAATACCAAGGTAAAGAAGCTATGGCTGACGTTAACAGACAACTTAAAACACAGCTTAATAGATCATTTAGTAAAGTTGCTATATCACCTATACCTGAATTTGCACCGCCTCCTCCACAAATGGAAAGTCCGGGTCTTGTATTAATGATGGGTATGGCAAATGCACTAGGTGAAGGACTAGGTGGTATGTCTGGTAAAGGTGATGGTTTAAACAATAACGTTAAATCAACTCCTTCTGGTAGTGGAATGTCAATGGGACAGAACTATACTTATATGACAGACCCTACATTTGGTCATCAGATTAGAACATTTCAAAGTTATTAACTATGATTCCACAATATAATATCACGGGTCAGTCAGTAACCCCTCAAGAAATCGTGGACATCATTCCAGAACAAGAGAAATCTGACAGAGAGATACAACAGAATGAAGAAAAATATTTTCAACAATTAAAACAACAAGGTGAAGAAAAGTTAAGAAACGACGCAAAAATGTGGGAAGGTTTATCTAACCTTTCTTCAACTATTGGCGACGTTATTAAGCAAAGACAAGAAAAACACAGAGCAGATAGAGAAGCAGAAATATCTTTAGATATCCTGACTAGAGGCGTTAGTCCAGAACTAGAAGCACAGTTCAGAGGTGACAGAGAAAAGCTATTTGACGATGATCTAGCTACACAAGAGTTTGCCACTAAATACGAAAAAGAAACCGGTGACAGTATCACCGCTCAAGAATTTCGTAAGATGGCTGGCTGGGAAAAGTATATAGTTGCAGAACAATATGCTTTACAAAAAGCTAAAGGTTATGACAAATATGTTTATGATGCGTATGAAACTACAAAAATAGATGTTATTAGAAATGGTCAACAAGTTTCTGTTGGACATCTAGATGACCTATCTCCTGCTGAACAAGCAGCTTTAGATACTAAAATTAAATTTGAGTATGCTAAACAATTTGCAGGATTAAATCCGGCTCTTGTAGCTACTGTAGTTAAACCAGAAATAGACAAGTTTGACGCCAAAAGAAGAAAAGAACAAGCTGTAAAAAGAGAAAAAGCATATCAAATACAGGTACAGGAATCTGACTCTAAAATGATAGAGGTAGGATTTGCTACTGCTAACCCAGAAGATGGACATCAACTTGCACATGACTGGGCTGCTAGATATGCTGCTAGAAATCAAGTATCTATACAAGCTGGTAGAATAGCTTTTAAAGAAAATCTAATAGACCTTGTTAGTAACAATAAAATATCTTACCCAGAAGCTATGTCTATAGTTAATCACGAAATAACAGCTCGTGATGGTTCTACTAAGACTATGGGTTCTTGGAAAGAGTGGGAAGGTTTACAAGGTGAACTAGCTGATGCAGCTAAGTTAGGTGCTAATGCTAGAGAAGAAGAAAAGGAAGCTCAGATAATAGCTGATGTCGAAACTATCAGATCTTTAGGTGATTTATCAAATGACCAAAAAGTTCAGATGATGGGTATTTATAGAGAAAAGTATGGTTATGTTCCTTCTGAATTATCAGGAGCTTTAGCTGGACATATAGATGATGCTGAAGCTGAAAATATGATTCAAGAATCTATCCGCTACCAAGGTGGTGTATATGATTTTGAATTAGCTAATGTAAGTACAAAAATCTATAACAAGTATAAAGATAAACTTATTACTGCCGGAGCTACCGTACCCGGGACTGACGATCATAAAAGAGCTGCTGAATATATCAAGGCTTACACTAACGAAGGCACGGAATCTACGTTTGGAGAGAATGATATTAAGTCTCCACAATGGTTAAGACTAAATGAAAATCTAACAGAACTATTTAACAAGACATATAAAAATACTTATATACGTAATGGACAGGTTGTATCTACTCCAGAACAAGCTATGGAGGCTGGATTAAATGCAGTACAAAGAGCAATACAAAATCCTCAAACATTAAAGTTATATATGCAAACTGATTTTTCAGATGATGGAGATGAAACTTATCACCGTATGATGATGGGCTCAATGCAAGAGTCAGGTGGTGGTAAATGGAAAACCCAAAAAATCACAACTAATGAAGAAATAGATAAAGGATTAGTTGCTTGGTATAATAGTGATTTAAAACAAGCAAAAGGAATACCTAGTTACTACAGAGACTTAGCAATGAGAATAGGAGTTAATCCTATAGATTTAGCTAATTCTCAAGTTAGATTCTTAGTACCAGATGCTAAAATAGATAAACAAGAAGAAAAGTATAATCAAGAAATTTTAAATTTAATTTACAAATTCCCTACTCGCGGACGTATAACAAGAGCAAGACTCTTATCAGAAGGAGCAGGAGAACAAAACGCTAAAACATCCATTTATAACAAAAAAGCCCTAATGATAAAGGACGAGTAACTGCGGTTTACTTGCCTTACAAAGGGCAATAATTACCGTGGTAACTATGAATGAAGAATTTGACCCGACTATTGAGATAGGCATATCTGGTGCAGGGTTATCCGAAGAGGAAACTGCCGAGGCAGTAATCAACATGCAAGAAGCAGAGCAAGAACGCGCTGCATCAAGAGAACAAGAAGCACAGGAAGACGAAGCTAGAGCTGAAGCCAACAAGCCAGAAGAGAAAGCAAACTTAGGTGACTACATCGCCGACACAGTTAAAGCTCCAATAGCTGGTGCAAGAGACGCTGCTGCTAACCTTATTACTGTTCCTGAAAGAGTTATTGATTTTGCTTCAGGTGAAGCATTTGAAGAAGACTATGAAACAGATTGGGATAAATTTTTATATCAAGAAAATGACCCACTAGAAACAAAGACTTGGTGGGGTGCTGCAATAAGAGGTATAACAGAAGTTGGAGTCACATTAGGTACAACTGGTGGATTTGGAAAAGCAGGAAAAGGATTATCATTTGCACAAAATTTAGTACAAGGTGCTAAAGTCGGTGCAAGATTTGACTTGCTAGATAAAGATTCCCAAGATGATAATATATCTGGAATACTAAAAGAACGTTTCCCTTGGTTAGATACACCATTAGCTACACAAGAAACTGATGGTCCACTAATGAAGACGTTAAAAAATGTAACCGAAGGTATGGTTATTGGAGGTGTATTTGATGCTACTTTAATGGGTATTGCTAGAAACTTTCCAAAAGATGAAATTGCTAAAGCAGTTAATGCTAGAAAAAAGAGTATAAAATCACAGCAACTAGAAGAGGCTGCTACACAAGTTAAAGAGCCGGGATTTAGAGCAAGTAAAAATCCAGCTCTAGCAAACAGATCTCAAGGTGCTACTACTTCACTAGAAACAGGACCTAGTTTAAGAAAATCTAAGCTACAAAAGAAAACACAATTTGGTTCAGAAGAAGGTAGTATTGGTTCTTCATTATCAAACTCAGAAGTTACAGCTCTTACTAAAGGAACAAAAGAAGCTAGAAGTGTAGTAGAAAAAGTACTACGTAGATTTAGAAGTCAAGGCTACATAAAACAAATGAAAGAGACTGCTGCAAGGCAGGGTAAAACTCTTGATGAATATTATGCACAAGATCTTGATACTTACAAAGCTGTTTTTGAAGGTAGAAATACATCTGATTATACTCCTGAAGAGTTTTGGGCACAGATAAGTAAAGAGAAACTTGACCGTAAAAGCGGTAAAAAAGTTTTATATTCTTATGTCGCTCCTGAATATGCTGATGCTATAGATATGATAAATGCTTCTCTATTTAATGAGATTAGAGATGCAGGAGTTTCAGCTAGAGAGTTAGCAGATATTTACGATATTAAAGATATTGATGGTCCTGCACAGAAGATGGTTGAAAAACTAATTGCTGGTTTGCAGATGAGAAAGATGGCTAGTGCTGACGTATCTCAACAACTTAGAGAATTTGGTAAGGCAACAGGTAAAAGAATGTCTCCAAAACTACAAGCTGAAATGATTGACAAACAAGTACAAGAAAGTGTTAATGCTTTTCGTATGGCGTTAGATGTCACGGCAGAAGATGGTGGTGATGAGGTATTTAAAGCTATGTTTGAAGGTATCTCTATGGCTAAAGAGATTCATACACTTGATGATCTAGATGCGTTTATGCGTGTCAAGATGAGAGGTGGAGAATGGGCTGGAGATGCTAAAAAAACTGGTGCATTTTTAAGAGAGATGGGTACTATGTTTACACATAGTGTTTTATCTGGACCTAAAACAGCAGTCCGCGCAATCATGGGTACATCTACCGCAGCGTTTGCACGTCCTATGGCTATGGCTATGGGTGGTTTGTTACGAGGTGACGGTGCTACAATGAGAGCTGGCTTGGCATCTTTAAATGCTATGCGTGAAGCTATACCAGAATCATTTGAATTATTTAGAAGAAGACTTAACTCTTACTGGTCTGGTGACATTTCAACAATGAAAACTAGATATGTTGAGAGAAGTAAGCTGGATGACGAGTGGCAAATGTATGGTCACTGGGCAGAAACTAGAGGAAATAAGGTAGATAAAGCACTATATAGAACTGCTAATGTAGTAAGAGGATTAAATGATAATAGTTTCTTAACCTACTCTACTAAAATTATGGCATCTACTGACGACGCTTTCGCGTTAATTATAGGTAGAGCTAGAGCTAGAGAAAAAGCATTCTTAGAAGCTGCTGAAAGATTACCTGATGGTAACTTCCAGAACTTAGATGCTAAGTTTTTTAGACAAGTAGAAGATAACTTTAACAATAAAATCTTTGATAAGAATGGAAACATTACAGATGCTGCTGCTGAATATAGTAGAAAAGAAGCAACACTTACTCAAGATTTAACTGGATTCTCTGCAAAATTAGGTGATGCTTTTAACGAGGCACCATGGGCTAGACCTTTCTTCCTATTTGCTAGAACTGGTATTAATGGTTTAGCACTGACTGCAAAACATACTCCCGGATTTAACTTCTTAGTAAAAGAGTTTAACGAAATAGCTAAAGCAAAACCCGGAGATAACCTTCAATCACTACACAAGTATGGAATACATAATGCTCAAGATTTAATGACAGCTAAAGCTGTACAAAATGGTAGATTAGCTATGGGTACAGCAGCATTAAGTATGGCAAGTATGGCTTATCTAAGTGGTGGATTACATGGTAATGGACCTACAGATAGAAAACAAAGACAAGCATGGTTAGATGCAGGCTGGAAACCAAGAACAATTAGGATTGGTAATGCTTGGGTTAGCTATGATGCCTTTGAACCATATAACCAGATTCTTGCTTTAGTAGGAGATATAGGAGATCACCAAGAACTTATGGGTGAAGAATGGGCAGAAGATAGATTATCTAAATTAGCAATGGCTCTTGCCGGTACTGTTACAAGTAAATCTTATTTAGCAGGACTACAGTCATTTGTAGATTTATTTTCTGGTAAACCCGGACAACAGCAAAGAATTATAGCTTCATTGATGAATAATACTATTCCATTATCTAGTCTTAGAAATGAAATAGGTAAGGTATTAACACCATATACAAGAGAGCTAGGTTCTGATATCCAGAGTTCTATAAGAAATAGAAACTTAATAACTGAAAGTATAGCATCAGACCCACTACCTATCAAATATGACATATTAACTGGTAAACCTATTAAAGATCACGATTTTATTACTCGTATGTTTAATGCCGTTTCACCTGTTAATTTTAACATTGATTACACACCCGGTAGAGAACTACTATTTAATAGTGGTTATGACATGAGAACATCTACATATACTGCTCCAGATGGAACAGATTTAAGTGATAGTCCAAAGGTCAGGTCTATGTTCCAAAAAGCAATAGGTGAACAAAACCTAGAAAAAATCTTTGATAAGATGGCAGCAGAAGAATCAATACAGATTTCTCTTGCTGAGATGAATTATTACAAAAAAAATGGTATGAGCGATGTTGAACCAAAGTCATTCCCACACTACAAGCGAATCGCCAAAGTATTTGACAAGGCTAAGAAACGAGCTTGGGCAAGCATTAAAAATGATAACGACGTCCAAAAATTACTTATTGAAGAAAGAGACCAAAAACTAAAAAACAGAGAAGCAAACAAAGGCACAATAGATAAGATCTTAGAAATGCCTAATTAATCCGCCCGTCAAATTATCCCTTAGATAAATGGCGACAAAAACTGAAGAATTTTTAACAGGAACCGGTACTACTATCGGTTTTACAACTCAATATATAAATGAATCTGACATAAAAGTCAGAGTTAATGGAGGTACTCCTTTAACCTTTATAGGTACTACAGGGACTCCATCAACAGGACAATACAAAATAGCTGCTAACAGCACAACCATTACTTTCGGTGATAATCAAAACGGAAATAGTTTACATATTTATAGTGAAACAGATGTAAGTACACCTGTAGTAACTTTTACTCCCGGTTCATCAATTAAAGCTGCTGANTTACAGAAAATAGAAACTCTTGTAAGACACGGTATTAAAGAAAGTAGAAACGAAATAGTTACACCTGACCTTAGAGATGGTCAAGTTACGTCTGATAAAATTCTTGACGGAACTATTGTCGATGCGGATATCAATGCAAGTGCAGCTATAGCTAATACTAAAATAGCTGATGGTTTATTAAAATCTACTATTACTGTTAATTCAGCAAACATTGTAGATGGGTCAATCGTCAACGATGACGTTAGTAATAGTGCAAATATAAGTGGTTCTAAATTAGCTGACGATTCAGTAACTCTTGCAAAGTTAGGAAGTGGCACGTTACCAAGCGATATCGTAGTAACTACAACTAACCTCCAAGATGGGACTATAGTAAATGCTGACGTAAATTCTAGTGCAGCAATAGCTGGTACTAAAATAAATCCAAACTTTGGCAGTCAAAACGTAGTAACAACAGGAACTTTAGGTTCTGGTAATTTAACAGTTGGTGGAACTATTACTGTGTCCTCGACTGTAGATGGCAGAGATGTAGCAGCCGATGGTACAAAATTAGATACTATAGAAAGTGGTGCTACAGCAGACCAAACTAACGCAGAGATAAAAACTGCATACGAGGCTAATGCTGATACTAACGCTTTCCAAGATGCTGAAAAAACTAAACTAGCTGGGATAGAATCTGGAGCTACAGCAGATCAAACTAATGCTGAGATAAGAGCTGCCGTAGAAGCTGCTAGTGATAGTAATGTTTTTACTGATGCAGACCACAGCAAGTTAAACGCTATCGAAGCCGGTGCTACTGCTGACCAGACTAATGCAGAAATAAAAACTGCATATGAAGCTAATGCAAACACTAACGAGTTTAGTGATGCAGAGCAAAGTAAATTATCTGGTATAGAAACAGCAGCTACAGCCGATCAAACAGCTAGTGAAATAAAAACACTACTACAATCTGACAAACTTACCTTGTCTGAGATGAATACAACATCTTTAGATTCTAGGTATTTTACAGAAACAGAACTTACAGGTGGTGCTCTTGACGGTAGATACTACACAGAGACAGAAGCTGAAGCTAAGTTTTTAAGACAAGACAGTTCAGAAACTATTGCTAGTGGTGCTACATGGTCTAACTCTGACGCATTCGTAGCTACAACTGCTGCAATCAACGCAAGAATTATTGACCTTATTGACGAGGTTGGTGGTTTTACAGCTATTGCTAACGAAACTAGCTTTCCTACAACAAACCCACAAGGAGCTACAGGTCAATCAGCTATATTAAGTATTGCTGCTGCAAGTACAACATTGACTCCTAGCGGTACAACTCTTACTATTGCAAATGGTGCAGGGTCAGGAAACACAGTGACTGTGACAGGTGTACCTACAACAATACCACAGAACTTTGGTTTCTTAGTAGAGTCAACATCTACAACACATACATATAGTTTCCATAGATTAGTACCTATAGCAACTCAAGTTAATACTGTTGCTTCTAATATTACTAATATTGTACAAGCTGGTGCAAACGTAGCAGATATAAATAACTTTGCTGACATATATCAAATATCTGGTAGTGCTCCTACACAAAGAGCTGACGGAACTTCACTACAAGATGGTGACTTATGGTTTAACAACAGTAACGATGACTTACGTGTTTGGAATGGAAGTGCATGGGCTATTATTACACCGGCTCAGTCTGTTCTTGATGACGTAGCTATTGTTTCTGGAGCTATAACATACTCAGAAGATTTAGGTCTTATAACTGATGCTGCATCAACAGGTAGTTCTAACGGTTCATTAGATATTGTTGCAGATGCACTAGAAGATGAAATTACATTTACTGTTACTGTTGCTGGCGGAAAATATGTACATAGATGGAGACTCAAGCTCCTGCCCTTTCATTACATAAAGGCTGGACTTATACATTTGACGTAAGTGATAGTTCTGTTGGTTCGCACCCATTACGATTCTATGCTGGTAGTTCACAGTACTCAACTAACGTAACTGTTACAGGTACTCAAGGTAATGCCGGAGCAAAGGTACAGATTGTAATACCAGAATCACAACCTTCTAATTTCCAATACTACTGTACAAACCACAGTGGTATGGGTAACACTATAACTGTTGCAGAAGACCCAATTAAAGCTGTAGCTGATATTGCAGCTAATGTTGTAACTGTGGCCGGTATATCTGGCAACGTAACAACAGTTGCAAATAATAACTCAAACATTACTGCGGTAGCAAATAATGCAACCAACATTAACGCCGTACAAGCTAACAGTTCTAATATTAACTCTGCGGTTTCTAATGCTTCAAACATTAACGCAGCAGTTTCTAACGCTACAAATATAAACACAGTTTCCGCATCTATTTCAGATGTTAACAGGTATGCAAATGAATATCAAATTTCTAACACTGCACCCGGAAGTCCTAGTGCTGGTGATTTATGGTTTGATGGAAGTACTAACACATTAAAGAACTATAATGGTTCTGCATGGTTAGGTATTACATCTAACTCTGGTATACAAAATGTGGCTGATGACACATCACCCGAACTTGCTGCTGCATTAGATTGCAATAACAATAATCTTACTGAGGTAGGAACTGTTAGTGGAAACAACTTACAAATAGATTTCGGTACACTTTAAATGGCAAAATTATTAAAACTTAGACGTGGTACTACAACTCAGCACGGGTCATTTACTGGTGCTGAAGGCGAAGTAACTATAGATACAGATAAAGATACAGCCGTCGTACATGACGGTAGTACAGCAGGAGGAAGAGCTCTTGCAAGAGAAGACTTAAATAACGTATCCAGTTCAACGATTGCTGGTAGGTTAAGTAATGATTCTATAGCTCCAGCAAAAATAGGAGCAGGAACATTACCTTCTGACGTAACCGTAGCTAGTGCAAACCTAGTTGACGGAACAATCGTAAACGCAGACATCAACGCATCTGCTGCTATAGCAAACAGTAAACTAGCTGACTCTGGCGTAAGTGCTGGAACTGTCGGTTCAAGTACAGCTATTCCTATAGTTACTGTTAACGCAAAAGGTATTGTTACTGCGACATCAACAACTGCTGTTGACAGCACAACTATACAAAACGGTTCTGCTTCAGTAGCAGTGTCTAACAACGGTCCAATTACATCTAACGCTAACCACGATTTTTCTGCTGGTATTGACGTAACAGGAAATATCACAGTATCTGGAACAGTTGATGGTAGAGACGTAGCTTCTGACGGTAGTAAGTTAGACGGTATTGAATCTGGAGCTACAGGAGATCAGACATCTGCTGAAATAAAAACCTTATTAGCATCTAATAATTTAACATCAGCTCACCTAGGAGTCGATTCTGTAACTTCTTCTGAACTAGCAAACAACGCTGTTGATACAAATGCTATTCAAGACAATGCAGTGACTTACGCCAAAATGGGCGACATTGCAAATAACCGACTTATGGGTCGTATCAGTTCAGGTAGTGGCAATCCAGAAACCTTAACTCCTGCAAACGTAAGAACAATAATAAACGTAGAAGATGGTGCTACTGGCGATCAGACTAACGCTGAAATCAGAGCTGCTGTTGAGGCTGCATCTGACAGTAACGTTTTTACTGACGCAGATCATAGTAAGTTAAATGGTATTGCTACTGGTGCAACTAACGTAACCAACAATAACCAGTTAACAAATGGTGCTGGATATATCACTGCATCTTCAAACATAAATGCAAGTAATTTATCATCTGGAACTATTCCTGATGCTAGATTCCCTTCAACTTTACCAGCTATCAATGGTTCAAACTTAACAGGACTTGCTGCATTTCCATCTGGAACTAAGATGATCTTTAATCAGGCATCAGCTCCTACAGGTTGGACAAAGGTAACAAGTAACGTTGATAACAGAGCTCTTAGAGTTGTTTCTGGAACTGGTGGAGGCACTGGAGGTAGTGTTGGATTTACAACTGCATTTGGAGATAAATCAATTTCAGCTACAGCTTCTAGTGAAAACACTGGTGGTACAGTTGCTGGGCATACACTGACTGAAAGTGAAATGCCTTCACACGACCACGTTGCTTTCAGAACTTTCCGTCACCAATCAAGTCCTAACTTAGGTTATGGTGCTGGTTGGACTGGTCTTTCTTGGTACTCTCGAAGTTTTGAAGCTACAAGTGACGCTCGAATGACTACCAGTACAGGTGGAGGCGGTTCACACACCCACGGATTTACAGGTGGTGCACACAACCACACTATTTCTGTAGGTAATGTAGATCTACGAGTTTCATATATAGATGTAATCGTTGCTCAAAAAGACTAATAATTAAACCACCCTTTATATGCAAATTTTAAATATTTTGCCTCAACAAATTTATAAGTTTGAGTGCGAAAAAACTTTATTAGAAAAAACTTTAAACATTTTAAAAAACGAACAATTTAGTCTTGATAGAGAAGTTTGGCAAGTAAACCAAACATATAATGTACGTTTAAATAAAGACTCAAATTACAATGAAATCCACAGTTGGATGCGTAATTGTTTAAATACAGTTAAAAATGAATTGCAGCTTAAGTGTGATGGTTTAGAAATTACATCTTCTTGGGGTAATGTATCCGGGAAAGATCAATGGCATTGGGTTCATACTCACCCTAATTCTTTGGTGAGTGGAATCCTTTACCTTACAGATTCTAACGCTAGTACTTGGTTTAGTGTAGATAATTTTTGGTCAAGTAGTAATACAATTAAATTAAGACAAGACCATCAAGTTATACATAAACAACCTACAATAAAAGGAGATCTATTAATATTTCCATCTACATTAGTTCATAGTGTAGATCAGCATAAAGAAGTTGAAAAAAGATATACATTATCTTTTAATGCTTTTCCATGTGGATTAATAGGATTTCCTGAAGAAAGTGCTGGAATTGATTTAAAAGTATTATAACGTATTATGGCAAAACTTAAACAAGGAAAATTGTGTCCATTAATTGGCGAAGATTGTAGAGAATTAGAATGTTCATGGTGGACGTGTATCAACGGTATAAACCCACAAACAGGAGAACCTATTTCAGAATGGGGTTGTGCTGTTCAATGGATGCCTATATTGCAAGTAGATACTACAAAAGTTATTCATCAAAACAGTGCAGCAGTCGAATCGTTTAGAAACGCTACGATAGAAAAAATGTCACCTCTTATACCTATAACACCACAAAAAGAATTACATCAAGTAAACGATTACTTAGGATTAGCTTACGACCCAAACGACGAAAGAAATTATGACAGACCAAGCGATCAAAATTAGACATAATCCGTATGAAGGAGATGTCGAAATTAAACTTACTCCATTAGATGAGTTAAGAGAATATAGAAATATTTTATTAACAGAATGTGATTGGACTGTATTACCTGATTCTCAATTATCTGCTGAAAAAGTAACTGAATGGAAAACATACAGACAAGCTTTAAGAGATTTACCAGCTAATACAGCAGACCCAAAAAAACCCACATTCCCTACAATGCCTAGCTAGTGGAAATACCCACCATAGTAATACCACCAATACAAACAATAGAAACAATATCTATACCTTTGCCTACCGCAGACGTACCATCATACATACCTATGGTAGTACCGCCTAGCGATTTAGAAGCTCCAGAAGGAGTAGAGGCAGAGGCAAAAGATGAACCGGAACAAGGTTTAAGAAAAGTAGACATACCGTTTACAGATTTTAAAATGCCTGTCCCGGAGAATGAAATTTTAGTAACGGCTGGGACAACTGCGGTTGTCTCTGTAGCAGCCACCCTTACAGCTACAGCAGCTTTTAAATGGGCGGTTACTGCAATGAAACCTATACTAAAAACAGCATGGAAGAAGATAAGCCGATCAAAGGANNNCCAANAAGTTTCNTNAAAAGATTAAAAGAAGGTGTNGATGACCATGAAGAACAGATGGCAGTACTTGGCGCAGCAGTGCGTTTAGGTGTAGTTATCTGGTCAGGATTTATTATTACCTTAAGTTATGTCGAACTGCCTATGGTTAAAAAGTCAGCCACAGCAGGCGATATCACGTTCGTAGCCTCGATTTTTACGGGCGCACTTGCAACTTTCGGGCTGTCTACGGGAAATGGTAACGGCAAAAATAAAGACAAAGACAAATCAAAAGCATGAAAAAACTAATCTTGCTTTTAGCTCTGTTATCACCCGGCATAGCTAGAGCCAATACTGTCACTCCTCAGTTTACTTCAGGGAGTATGAACTCAACGACCACTACCACTCAAACTATAGTGGAGACGGAGCAACGCCAAGTCTGGGGTGCTGCCGTAAATACGTGGTCAGGAAATAATGTAACTGCATCTGGAAACTTAGCAGACACAGCTACAACATTTTCAGTAACTAACACTTCACTACCGTGGAACTTAGAAACCACAACAAGAGCAGCAGGCTTAGTAGAACAGATAGATTTCACAAGAAACTATACAATAAACTCTACTACTACATCGCTGTCTGTATTCTCTCAGTAAGTCCTGTACTTGCAGAAGGAGACACCAATAATAATAGTAACCCAGTAGCAGCAGCGACTGGAAACGTTACAAATCAAGCTGTCCAATTCCAGAACAATGGAGCACCAAGTCGACAAGCCTTTGGTAACAACATATCTTGTAATGGCAGCACTATGACATTTAGTCCATTTTATATGGGCAACGATACTGAACCTCAAACAGAGGACGGTTATGTCATATCAGAAAACTGGGGGTTCCAAATTAATTTTATGGTACCTCTAAATAGAAATTTGACTAAGCAATGTGAACGCATGGCTGAGAGTCAGATACAAAAAAACAAGCTCGATTTTGAGCTGGTTCGTGCACTTAAATGTGCAGAGCTACAACAGAAGGGCTTTACCCTGCTACCCGGGTCACGTGTATATCACATATGCTCCGACGTAGTACCTATCCAATCATTATTAAAGAACAATGTTAGCAATCCTTAAACCATTTGTGCTATCTGCACTTAAGTCGCCAAAATTCAAGACTTTCGTAGTAGAACTACTAGAAAAATTAGTAGAACAAACCGATAACGAGCTAGACGATAGAGCGTTACAGATCGTTAAAAAAGGTCTAGACGTATAATGGCTAACGTCAGTTTAAAAATCGGCAAACACAAAAGTCGGACTGGCGGACTCACCAAAGCTGG
>FUFK010039598.1_pt1 | contig 21498 bp, 20 predicted proteins | sample 1021851 | NCBI WGS metagenome assembly FUFK01 (sample SAMEA51879418, study PRJEB19060) | metagenome
AATAAGAAGTACGTTCTTAAAATATTTTGAAAAGAATGATCATAAGATTGTTGAGTCTAGTAATTTAGTTCCAAATAATGATCCGACATTAATGTTTGCTAATTCTGGAATGGTTCAGTTCAAGAACGTATTTACTGGTTTAGAAAAAAGAGATTATCAAAGAGCAACCACTTCTCAAAAATGTGTCAGAGCAGGAGGTAAACATAATGATTTAGAAAATGTTGGTTACACTCCAAGACATCATACTTTTTTTGAAATGTTGGGCAATTTTTCTTTCGGGGACTATTTTAAAGAAAGAGGAATTGAATTAGCATGGAATTTAATCACTAAAGATTTTGGTTTAGATAAAAATAGGCTTTATGTAACGGTTTTTAATGAAGATGATGAAGCTTTTAATTTTTGGAAGAAAATAGCAGGCTTTAACGATGATAAAATAATTAGAATTTCCACTTCAGATAATTTTTGGTCAATGGGTGAAACAGGCCCTTGTGGTCCTTGCTCAGAAATATTTTATGATCATGGTGATCATTTAAAAGGTGGTTTACCAGGAACGAAAGATCAAGATGGAGATCGTTTTATTGAAATTTGGAATTTAGTATTTATGCAATACGAACAAGTTTCAAAAGATAAAAGAATAGATCTACCCAAGCCATCTGTAGATACAGGAATGGGATTAGAGAGAATAGCAGCACTTTTACAAGGAACTCATGATAATTATCAAACTGATCATTTTAAGAAATTAATAAATTCAATATCAGATGTAACCAAAGTGAAGCAAGCTGATAGCAATATATCGAGTTTTAGAGTAATTGCTGACCATTTAAGAGCAAGCTCGTTTCTTTTGGCAGAGGGTGTTCTGCCATCTAACGAAGGTCGTGGGTATGTCCTTAGAAGAATTATGAGAAGAGGAATGAGACATTCTCATTTACTAGGATCAAAAGAACCAATTTTTTATAAAATTTTTGAGTCTTTGAAGAATGAAATGTCTGGAAATTATCCAGAATTAGAGAGATCAGAGTCTTTGATTACAGAAACATTAAAAATGGAGGAAGAAAAATTTTTAGTTTTATTGGATAGAGGTATCAAAATTTTGAATGATGAAATTTCTAAAATTGATAAAGTTTTATCTGGTGAGGTAGCATTTAAGTTATACGATACTTACGGTTTTCCATTAGATCTCACGGAAGATATTTTGAAAAATAAATCGTTAAAAGTTGACCATCAAAAATTTGATGAGTTAATGAAAAAAAGTAAAGAGCTTGCAAAAAAAAATTGGAAAGGATCTGGGGACAGCTCAGAGGAGGCAATTTGGTTTTCAATAAAGGATAAAATCGGGCCCACAGAATTTTTGGGTTACGAGTCTAATCATTCTGAAGGAGTAGTATTAAATTTAATCAAAAATAATCAAGAAGCTAAATCACTAGCTACGGGAGAAGAGGGAATGATAATAACTAATCAAACTCCTTTTTATGGTGAGTCAGGAGGACAACTTGGTGACAGAGGTACAATAGTATCTGGAAATTCTGTTTTTGAAGTTGAGGATACACAAAAAAAACTTGGAGATTTATTTGTTCATTATGGATCAGTAAAAACTGGTGAAATCAAAATTAATNATGTAGTNGAAATGAAAATTGATGTTGAAAGAAGAGATAATCTAAAAGCATATCATTCAGCAACTCATTTACTGCATGAGTCTTTAAGAAGAACTTTAGGTAAGCATGTGATGCAAAAAGGATCATTAGTTGCACCGGATCGATTAAGATTTGACTTTAGCCATATGAAACCAATTACTAATGAGGAATTAGAGACAATAGATAAGATAGTTAATGAGTATGTGAAAAATAGCTCAGAGGTTACTACAAGAATTATGACTCCTAAGGCAGCAATAGAAAAAGGAGCATTAGCTTTCTTTGGTGAAAAATACGGTGAAGAAGTTCGTGTTGTTTCAATGGGTAAGGAAAAAGATGCTTATTTTTCAACAGAATTATGCGGTGGAACACATGTGAAAAATACCGGAGATATTGGAAAATTTAAAACAATTAGCCAATCGTCTATTGCAGCAGGTGTTAGAAGAGTTGAGGCTTTGAGAGACAAACAGTTAGAAGATTTTATTAAGAATAAAGAAAAACTTTCAACCCTGTCTACTCAAAAAGATGAAGAAAATATAAAAGAGCTATCATCCCAAATAATAAAACTTGGCGGAAAACCTAAGCTTGATAGTAAAGATTTAAAAGAAATAATAAAAAATCTTTCAAAACAACTTGAACAATTAAATATAAGTTCAGTTCTGCAAGACAAAACAAAAAACATCATTAATGATCAAAAAATAAATGATATAAAAGTTAGATTTCAAAAAGTTCAAGATTTACCTCCTAAGGATTTAAGAAAATTAGTTGATAATGGAAAAAAAGAATTGGGTGATGGAATTGTAATTGTTTTTGCAAGTAGCGAAGGCAAAGTTGGTTTAGGCGTTGGTGTTACGGATAAGCTAGTTGACAAATATGATGCTGTAAAATTTGCAAAATTAGGTTCTGAAATTATTGGTGGTAAAGGAGGCGGAGGTAGAAAAGATTTTGCTCAAGCAGGGGGACAAGATACCAATAAAATTGACGAAGCTTTTGAAAAAATTAAGTCTTTAATTTAGTTTCTTTTTTAGATTGTTATCAATCACATCTAAAAACTGATTAGTTGTCAGATATTTGCTTGAGGGTCCAACCAATATCGCAAGATCTTTTGTCATTGACCCATTTTCAACGCTTTCAATACAAACTTTTTCTATAGTATTGGCGAATTTGATAAGCTCATTATTAGCATCGAGTTTACCTCTGTGTGCCAATCCCCTCGTCCAGGCAAAAATTGATGCAATTGGATTAGTAGATGTTTCTTTTCCTTGTTGATGCATTCTGTAGTGTCTGGTTACCGTTCCATGTGCAGCTTCTGCTTCCATTATTTTTCCATCAGGTGTAAGCAATGTACTAGTCATCAAACCTAATGAACCATATCCCTGAGCCATAGTATCAGATTGAACATCACCATCATAATTTTTACATGCCCAGATATATTTTCCACTCCATTTCATCGCACAAGCAACCATGTCGTCAATTAATCTATGTTCATATGTAATATTTATTTTTTCAAATTTATCTTTAAATTCTTTGTTATAAATTTCCTCAAATATATCTTTAAACCTTCCATCATATTTTTTAAGAATTGTATTTTTTGTAGATAAATAAACAGGCCAATTCTTTATTAGCCCATAGCTGAAACAAGATCTTGCAAAATCTTCAATTGATTTGTCTAAATTATACATGGATAGCGCAACTCCTGGACCCGTAAAATTGAACACTTCATATTTGATTTCATCTTTTCCATCTTCTGAGGTCCATTTGACTTCCATTTTACCCTTACCTGGTACTTTAAAATCGGTAGCTCTATATTGATCTCCAAAAGCATGTCTTCCAATCACCACTGGATCAGACCATGATGGAACTAGTTTAGGAATATTTGAACAAATTATTGGTTCCCTAAATACCGTACCACCAATAATGTTTCTTATAGTTCCGTTCGGAGATCTCCACATTTTTTTTAATTTAAATTCTTCTACCCGAGCTTCATCAGGGGTAATTGTTGCACATTTAATACCTACACCAAATTTTTTTATTGCATTTGCTGAGTCAATAGTGATTTGATCATCAGAGTCATCTCTGCTTTTCATTCCTAAATCATAATACTCAATGCCGAGATCAAGATAAGGAAGTATCAATTTTTTTTTAATAAAATCCCAGATAATTCTGGTCATTTCATCACCATCTAACTCGACTATAGGGTTTTTAACGCTAATTTTGCTCACTTAAATTTTTAATCTTATTAATTGAATTTCGCGTTTTTATATACATATTAATGAAAAATTATCAAATAGAAGAATATGTTTAGTAAAATATTTCCAAAAATTCACGCTGAGGGCTATAAATTTTTAGTTATAGCTGGAATAATCACAATAGTATTTTATGTTTTTAGTGATTTCCTAGGTCTTATTGGTTTGTTACTAACGATTTGGGTTTATTATTTTTTTAGAGACCCTGAGAGAGTAATAATTGAGAATGATGATTACCTAGTAAGTCCTGCTGATGGAGAGGTAATTAAAGTTGAAGAGGTTGATGGTCCAAAAGAATTAGGACTAGAAAGTAAAAAATTTAAAAAAATAAGTATCTTCATGAATGTTTTTGACTGCCATGTAAACAGAACCCCATGTGCTGGAAAGGTAGAGGAAATCTTATATAAACCTGGTAAATTTGTTAATGCCTCTCTTGATAAGGCGAGTGAGGACAATGAAAGAAATTATTTTAAAATAAAGGATAATCATAACAACGATATAATTATCGTCCAAATAGCAGGTTTGGTTGCACGAAGAATCGTTTGTGAAACAAACAAAGATCAAGAGTTAAAACAGGGTGAAAAAATTGGAATGATTAGGTTCGGAAGTAGAGCTGATGTTTATTATGAAAATTATGAGCCATTGGTTAAAGTTGGACAAAGAGCTATTTCTGGTGAGACATTACTAGCCAAAAAATAAAATGGAACAAAGAAAAAGTAATTTAAAAATAGTACCTGATAAGAAGAGTGCTAGGATGATATTGCCGAATATGCTCACTTTAATTGGAGTTTGTATTGGTTTAACCTCTATAAGATTTGCTTTAGATGAAAAATATGAAATTGCAATAATTGCAATTTTATTTGCTGCACTGATCGATGGTCTTGATGGAAGAATTGCAAGATTAATAAAAGGAACCTCTAAAGTAGGAAAAGAACTAGACTCATTAACAGACATGATAAGTTTTGGAGTAGCACCAGCGTTTATAATGTATTTTTGGAAATTAAATACTCTTGGAAAATTTGGCTGGTTACTCTGTTTAATATTTGTGGTTTGTGTAGCATTAAGATTGGCGAGATTTAATATAAATTCAAATCAAGAGCCTTCTTGGAGAGATAATTTTTTTGAGGGTGTGCCCTCACCAGCAGGTGGTATTTTAGTTTTAACGCCTTTAATCATAAGTCTAAGTGGATTTGATTTTATAAATTTGAATTATGAGATAGTTGTCCCAGCTTTTTTTATAGCAACCTCTATTTTATTGATAAGTAAATTTCCAACATATTCATTTAAAAAAATAGTGATACCAAGAAAAACAACAATATTTTTACTTTTTGGTATTGTTTTATTTTTTGGTCTTTTACTTGTTTATACTTTTAATGTAATAGCAATAAGTGCAATCGTATATTTGCTTTTAATACCAATTAGTTTTTTACATTACTCTAGAATAAAAAAACGACTGGAAAATGAAAAAAATCAAGACGATGAAGATGATCTTGAAGATGTATTGTAATGAAGAAAAATGTCATTATCTCTTTAGCTGATGCAAATTATTTTTTACTTTTAAATGAATTAATAGACTCAATAAAAAGATTCAAGGAAAGTGAACAGATTGCGATTTGTATTCTTGATGCAGGTCTAACAGANGAACAAAAGAAAGATTTATCAAATAAAGTTGACTCAATCAAAAGTGCTGATTGGGATATAGAAGTTCCAGACTCTAAAGTTAAAGGAAAAGAATGGCTTAAAAGTCAAGTTTCAAGGGCTTTCTTACCTAGATACTTTCCAGGTTATGAAAAATATCTTTGGATAGATGCAGATGCATGGGTAAATTCTTGGTATCCAATTGAATTATTCTTAAAAGGATGTGAAAATGGTAAACTTTCAATTGCTTCCTCAGCAGATCGTGCTTACGGAAGAGTTTTGAGAGCAGAGTGGTTTTTAGGAAGTTTAGCCAGAATAAAATCACAAAATTACAAACACGCTAAATCCTCTGGTTTTTCTGAAAAAATTGCAAGACAAGTTGCCTTAAAACCTCATTTAAATATTGGTGTCTTTGCCCTCGAGGCTAATGCTCCACATTGGGAAGTATGGCAAAAAAATCTTAAAAAGGCATTATCTGGTGGAAAAATTTGGGGCTCTGAACAAATAGCAATGAACATAACTATTTATTATGATGGTTTGAATGTAGAAATATTGCCCGCTTATTGTAATTGGACTTTAATTGAGGCTTTAAAGTTTGATACTAAAAAAAATACTTTAGTTGAACCTTACTTACCAAATCATGAAATAGGAATAGTGCATTTTGCTGGAAAAAATAATGATCAAATAAGAAAAGATAAAAATTTTATCTCTAAAATTGAAACTTTGGATGGCGAAGTAATAGATAAAAAACTTAGATTTAATAATTGATTGAAAAAAAATAAAATTTCAAAAAACTGGGTAAATAGACAAAAAAGAGATATTTTTGTTCGTAAATCTAAAATTGAGGGATTTCGAGCAAGATCTGCTTACAAATTAATTGAAATAAATGAAAAATTTAAAATTTTAAAAGGAGGAATGATAGTTGTTGATATTGGTGCTGCACCAGGTAGTTGGTCACAATATGCCTCAAGGATTGTTAAAAATAGCGGTCAGGTAATTTCAATAGATTTAAAAAAAATGGATGAGATTAAGAATACGACGCAGATAAGTGGAGATTTTACTGAACCAGATATTCAAGAAATTATAAAAACTAATTTAGTTAAAGAAGCAGATCTTGTAATGTCAGATATGGCTATAAATACCACAGGAATAAAAAATATAGATTCTATTCAAACAGGTGAATTATGTAAGGAGGCTATGATTTTTTCTAAAGAAATTATTAATAAAAATGGTTCATTTGTTTCTAAAATATTTATGGGATCATCATTTAATGAAATTGTCGCACTAGGGAAAAAACTTTTTAGAGAAGTTAGGGTTTTTAAACCTCAATCAAGTCGCAAAGATTCCAAAGAAAGTTTTATTATTTGTAAAAAAATTAGATAGTCTCTTTTAATTTTATAGGAATCATATATAAATCATTATGGATCCTATAAAAGAAGCACTCACCTTTGATGATGTTACCCTTGTTCCGAAGTATTCTGAAATACTGCCAGCAGAAGTTGACACAAGTATTAAATTAACACCAAATTTAAAACTTAAGATACCGCTTCTATCATCAGCGATGGATACTGTAACGGAAAGTAAAATGGCCATCGCAATGGCAAAAGCTGGTGGAATTGGGATTATTCATAGAAATTTAGACATAAAGAATCAAATTAAAGAAATTAAAAAAGTAAAAAAACACAACTTACTTGTTGGCGCTGCTGTTGGAGCTGGTCCAGATGAATTTAAAAGAGCCAAAGCAATTCTCAAAGAAAATTTGGATATGGTTGTTGTTGATACAGCTCATGGTCATACAAAAAAAGTTTCTGAAATTATCAAATTAATTAAAAAGATAAAAAATAAAAAAACTGCGTTATGTGCTGGTAATATTGCAACAACAGATGCAGCAAAATTTCTTGTAAAATTAGGTGTAGATATCATAAAAGTTGGGATAGGACCTGGCTCAATTTGTACGACGAGATTAGTTGCTGGTATTGGGGTACCTCAATTAAGTGCAATATTAAATGTGAGAAAAGGAGTTAAAAATAAAAATATTAAAATAATTTCTGATGGAGGTATAAAATACTCAGGGGATCTCGCTAAAGCTTTTGCAGCTGGAGCAGATGCAGTAATGATTGGTTCTCTATTTGCTGGCACTGATGAAACACCTGGGAAATTGATAAAGAGAAATGGAAAATTTTTTAAAAGTTTTAGAGGCATGGGTTCTGTAGGAGCTATGAACAAAGGATCAGCTGATAGATACTTTCAATCTAAACAAAAAGATTTGTCTAAATATGTACCTGAAGGTGTTGAAGGTTTGGCGAAATATAAAGGCAATGTAGATAAAGTAATTTTTAAATTAGTTGGTGGATTAAGATCCTCAATGGGGTATCTTGGATCCAAACAAATTAAAAACTTAAGATCTAAACCGCAATTCGTAAAAATAACAAAAGCAGGATTTTATGAAAGTATGGTTCATAACGTTGATGTAGTTAAAAACGACAATAAATATTAATGATCAGATTATCTAATTATACCCTCGTATTTTTCATTATTATAAATTTTCTAAACTTCAGTTTGGGAAATGAAAAATTTTTTAAGGAAGGTTTAGATTTCTATAATGCAAAAAAATATGAAGATGCAAGATTTATGTTTGAGAGAACTATTGTTTTTAATCCAAAAGACTCTAATGCGTATCTATATTTAGCAAAAATTTATAATTTAGAGGAAGATCAAGAAAACGAAAAAAAAAATTTAGAGGCAACACTTTTAATAGAACCCAATAATGAAGAAGCGATTTTAATGTCTATGAAAATAGCCTTAAAACAATCAAATTATTCTGAAGTTAAAGATTTATCTGATACATTTAGTAAAGTTTGTAAAAAACTTTGTGATGAAAATAAAAATATTTTAGAAACTCTGTCTAATATTGAGCCAAAAAATAATGAGTCCTGATCAAAGTCTTAAAAAGATTTTAATTATAGATTTTGGTTCACAATTTACCCAATTAATAGCAAGAAGAATAAGAGAGCTTGGAGTTTTTTCTGAAATTGTAAGTCATAAAAAAATAAGAAACAAAAATATTGATGATTCTATCAAGGGCATAATTTTATCTGGTGGCCCACTAAACGTTTATGACATTAAAAGATATTCCTTTGATAAAAATATTATTGAAAACAATATACCAGTTCTTGGAATTTGTTTTGGGCATCAAATTTTATCAAAATTAAATGGAGGCCGTGTAAAACAATCAAAACATAGGGAATTTGGGTTAGCAAATATTTACATGAAAAAAAACAGCCCTCTCACTAAAAATTTTTTTAGGAAAAATAAAACAATAAAAGTATGGATGAGCCATGCTGATCAAGTCTCAAAACTACCTAAAAATTTCAGAGTCATTGCCTCAAGTCAAAATTCAAAATTTGCCATGGTAGAAAATCAATCAAAGAATTTCTATGGAGTTCAATTTCATCCTGAAGTTACACATACTGAAAATGGTAAAAAACTTTTAAGTAATTTCATCTTTTTAATATGTAAAATTAAAAGAAATTGGTCCTCTAGGGATCAAAAGAAAAAATTGATAAGAGATATTAGAAAACAAGTAGGCAAAAGTAGAGTGATTTGTGCTTTATCAGGCGGGGTAGATAGCAGCGTTGTTGCTCAATTACTGAATAAAGCAATTGGAAAAAATCTCTATTGTATATTTGTTAATACAGGTCTTCTTAGAAAAAATGAGGAAAAACAAGTTGTAGAAACATTCAAAAAAAAGTTAAGAATTAATTTAATTTATGTCAATGCTGAGAATGAATTTATTAGAAAATTAAAGAATATTACAGACCCAGAAAAAAAAAGAAAAATTATAGGTAATTTATTTATTAAAATTTTTGAACGTTATGCAAAAAAAATTAAAAGAGTAAAATATTTAGCACAAGGGACCCTTTACCCTGACTTAATTGAGAGTAAATCTGTTACTGGTAGTAAAACCTCTAAAATTAAATCGCATCATAATGTAGGAGGATTACCAAAAAAAATGAAACTTAGTCTTGTTGAGCCATTAAAGTTTTTATTTAAAGATGAGGTAAGAAAATTAGGATTAGAGCTTAACTTAAGTAAAGAAATAATATCTAGGCATCCTTTTCCAGGCCCTGGTTTAGCTATAAGAATGCCAGGAATGATAACTAGAGAAAAAATAAAAATTTTGAAAGAGGCAGATTATTATTTCATTAAGGGTTTAAAAGATCAAAAATTATATGACAAAATTTGGCAAGCTTATGCGGCATTACTTCCAGTAAAAACAGTCGGTGTAATGGGAGATAATAGAACATATGAATATCTGTGTTTGCTCAGGGCTATAACTTCCGAAGATGGTATGACAGCTGATTTTTTTCAATTTAAAAAAACATTTATCCAAGAAATTTCAAATAAAATCGTTAATAGCATTAGGGGTATTAATAGAGTAGTTTATGACGTAACTTCTAAGCCACCAAGCACAATTGAACTAGAATGATAAAAAAAATAAAAAAAATTTTAAATAAAAAAAACAGAGCAAAAATAGTTTGTCTTACTGCTTATTCAAAAAATGTAGCAGAAGAAATTGATAAGTACGTTGATATTGTTTTAGTAGGAGATTCACTTGGTTCAGTTTTGTACAATTACAAAACTACAAGAAGTGTCAGTTTAACTGAAATGATAAATCACTCAAAAAGTGTAAGGCTCGGTGTTCAAAAAAGTTTAATGGTTGTAGATATGCCATACAAAACTTACGATACAAGTGTCTCAGCTTTGAAAAATTCTAAAAAAATAATGAAAGAGACAAAATGTGATGCTGTAAAATTAGAAGGGGGAAAAAAAATTATAAAACAAATTAGGGCTCTAAAAAAAAATAATATTCCAGTTATGGGTCATCTTGGATTATTACCTCAATCTGCAAAAGGAAAATTTAAATCTAAAGGAAAAACCACTAAAGAAATTAATCAATTAATTAATGATGCTTTGTTACTCCAGAAAAATGGGGTTTTTGCAATTGTGCTAGAGTGTATTAAAACACCAATAGCTAAACAAATAACTAAAAGTTTAAAAATTCCAACTATTGGAATTGGGTCCTCTGTTTATTGTGATGGTCAAGTCCTAGTAACTGATGATTTAATTGGTTTAAATCAAACTAATATTAAATTTGTAAAAAAGTTTTCAAATGTAAAAAAATATATTAATTCAGGATTAAGAAAATTTGCTTATGAAGTAAGAACTAGTAAATACCCAACCAAAAAACATTCATATTAAAAATATTTTTTGAATTGTTCATTGATAGATAAAATTTCTAAATCTACAAGTCCCCCAATAACTAACTGAATTGCTACAAGTAGAATAAAACCTAAGCCAACATAAGCAATCCATAAATGTTTCTGAATATAACTTGCAAGGTATGTTGCCATAGCACCAGTCAGAATTACTGATAAAACTAGGCCAAAAATCATAAAACCAAAATTCCCTTTAGCCGCTCCAACAACACCTATGACGTTATCAAAACTAATTGTAATATCTGCAAACAAGACTTTGTAAACACTCTGAATATATGATGGTTCTTTTGATTTTTTCGTCGGTGATTTTACTTTCTTAATTTCAAAAAGATCTTTTCTTAAATCATTTACAATCCAAATTAAAAGCAAGCCACCTAAGATTTTGATAAAGTAAAATTTAAATAAGTAAGTTGCAAATAAAGCAAAAACTACCTTAAATATTAATGCTCCTGCAACGCCCCACAAAATAATTTGTCTTCTATGTTTTGGTGCAAAGTTTGCAGCAATTAAGCCAATGATAATTGCATTATCTGCTGCTAAGATTATATCTATAAAAATAATCTGAACTAATATGAGTGCTTCTTCTAACAAAATGAGCTNATAGTATNAAATATTTAAAATAATTCAATTAAAAGTAGTATTATTTTTTTATTGANAATTATTTTAATACATAATGAAATANTNTTAATAAAAATGGAGGACAAATGAAATTCTTAAAATATTTATCAACTATTTTAGTTTCATTAATTTTGTCAATTAATCTNGCAATTGCAGAGAAATGGGACATGGCTCTAGCTTATGGAGCNGGGAACTTTCATTCTGCAAANGCAGCTGAATTCGCAAAAAATGTNACTGAAAAAAGTGGNGGCAAGTTAACAATTGTAACNCACCCNGGTGGTTCNTTGTTTAAAGGTGGAGAAATTTTTAGAGCAGTAAGAACAGGTCAAGCTCANATTGGTGAGAGATTTATGTCAGCTNTNGGAAAAGANGATCCACTTTTAGANGTNGACTCTCAACCTTTCNTAGCAACNTCNTACTCTGATGCAATGAAGCTATATAAAGCTTCTAAAGATGAAATTGTTAAAGGATTAGACGAGAAAGGCTTAGTGTTTCTTTACGCTGTGCCGTGGCCAGCCCAAGGCTTATATAGTAAAAAAGAAATTAACTCTGTGGAAGATTTAAAAGGTCTAAAATTTAGAGCTTATAATTCAGCAACAATCAGAATCGCTGAGCTAACAGGAATGGCTCCTACAAAAATAGAGGCAGCCGAAATTAGCCAAGCCTTTTCTACCGGAGCAGTAGAAAGCATGATCACATCACCAACTACTGGTAAAAATTCAAAAATTTGGGAAAATGGTGTGAAATATTTCTATGATATTGCAGCTTGGTTTCCAAAAAATATGATAATTGTAAATAAAGATGCATGGAATAAATTAGATCAAGCGACCAAAGATCTAGTTATGAATCAAGCAGCCTTAGCTGAAAGAAAAGGTTGGCAGTTATCAAAACAAGGAAACGTGGGTGACAAAAAAGCTTTAGCTAACGCTGGTATGGTTGTTGGCAAAGTGAATGCACCTTTGCAAGCTCACTTTGAAAAAGTTGGACAGACTATGGCTAAGGAATGGTCTGAAAAAGCTGGTTCAAGAGGAGCTGCGGTCTTATCAAGTTATAGATAATTCAAATCTTAAAATTAAGGCCACTTATAATTTGAGTGGCCTTAAATTGTTATGCTAAAATCTTTAGATAGAAATTTAAATAAACTCTATAAATTCTCGGGATATATTGCCGCTTTTTTTTTAATTCTAGTAGCAGTTTTTATACTGATTGGTATCTCATCAAGAATATTCAGTTTTTATATAAGAGGTCTTGCAGAATACTCAGGTTATTGCATGGCAGCTGCTTCCTTTTTCGCATTAGCTTACACATTTGTAGAGGGTGGACATATAAGGATTACGCTTTTCTTGGAAAAATTATCAGGTACCAAAAAAAAATTTATTGAGACTTGGTGCTTAAGTATAGCAAGCTTTTTTTCAGGATATTTAGCTTTTTATTTTATTAAAATGTTAATTATTTCATATAAATTTCAAGAACGTAGCGAGGGAGCAGATGAAATTTTGATTTGGATTCCTCAAACAAGTGTAGCTATTGGATCAACAATTTTTTTTATAAGCGTTTTTCATCAATTTATTTTAACAATTAAAAAGCATTAGATGACCGAAATACTTTTAACAATTTTCTTTATTAGTGTTTTATTATTTTTTTTAGGATCTGGAGTTTGGGTTGCTTTAAGTATGATTGGTGTGTCGGCTATTGGTATGATGTTATTTACTTCAAGACCAGTTGGCGATGCAATGGCTACAACAATATGGGGGACATCATCCTCTTGGACACTTACTGCATTACCACTATTCGTCTGGATGGGTGAGATTTTGTTTAGGACAAAGCTTTCTGAAAATTTATTTAAAGGATTATCTCCTTGGATGCAAAAATTACCAGGAGGTTTAATCCATGTTAATGTTGTTGGGTGTGCATTATTTGCGGCAATTTCTGGCTCTTCAGCTGCAACTGTTGCAACAGTTGGAAAGATGTCTATTCCCGAATTAAGAAAAAGAAATTATCCAGAAAAAATCTTACTAGGCAGTTTAGCAGGTTCAGGAACACTGGGTTTGCTTATACCACCATCAATTATATTGATAATTTATGGAGTTGCTGTTCAAGAGTCTATAGCAAAATTATTTATTGCCGGAATTATTCCTGGAATAATGATTGCACTAATATTTATGTCTTACGTAATTATCTGGTCGTTGATTAATAAAAAATTTATGCCTAAAATTATTGAGGAGTACTCATTTTTAGAAAAAATAAAAAGATCAAAACAACTTTTACCAGTGATTATTTTAATATTAGCTGTTATTGGATCGATATATACAGGAATAGCAACGGCTACTGAGGCAGCTTCACTAGGAGTTGTTGGAGCATTAATATTGTCTTACTTTCAAAAGAGTTTGACATTAAAGACTTTTAAGTCTTCTTTGCTTGGAGCAACTAAAACTTCCTGTATGATTGCTTTTATTTTAGCAGGCTCAACATTTTTATCTTTAGCAATGGGATTTACTGGGTTACCGAGAAATCTGGCTCTCTGGATCCAAAACATGGAACTATCTCCATATGTTTTGATTTTTGTTCTGATGATATTTTATATAATTTTAGGAATGTTTCTTGATGGTATTTCAGCAGTAGTTTTAACTATGGCAATCATTGAACCAATGATTAGGCAAGCAGGTTTTGATATGATTTGGTTTGGAATTTTTTTAGTCATTGTTGTTGAGATGGCACAAATCACTCCACCCGTTGGTTTTAATTTATTTGTTCTTCAAGGGATGGCAAAAAAAGATATGGGATATATTGCTAGAAGTGCATTTCCATTATTTTTACTAATGGTTCTTGCAGTTATATTAGTAGTAATNTTTCCAGAAATAGCTTTATGGATGCCNGAACAAATGATTAAAAATATAAATTAATATTTCGATTTTTCACCAGCTATTACAGCTTTGAGCTGATCATATTCCTCACAATTGCAACCTTTTAAAACCTCAAGCCTTTCAACTGCAAGATTATGTCTGTTAGTTGCAACATACAATTCGCCAAGATATTCATTAATACCTTTATGTTTTGGATCAATAGCTAAACCTTGAAGATAATATTTCTCCCCATTTTCAAAATCCCCAAGCTTTCTAGTCGTGAAACCTAAATAATTAAGAGTATCAGCTTTACCAGGTTTTTCTTTATTAGATTTCAATAAAAGTTTTTGAGCTTTTTCATATTGAGAGTTAGCTTTTTCTTTTTTACCTTTTTTCTCATTCTTTTTTGCAAAATTAATCACTTTTACAGCTTTGTCGTAATTAGACTCTGTATCTGAAGAAGCACTACCTGCTGCTAAAACATAGTTACTTGATAGTAAAAAAGTTGCAGCGATTAACAAAATTATTTTTTTCATTTATTTAAATTTTTTCATTTTATTTAAAGTTTTAAGTTCTAATCCATTTTCAACTAAATTTGATCTAATTGATTTAGCAGTAGCTAAAGAACTAAAGTTGTCCCCATGTATACAAACAGAATCGATTTCACAAGGTATTTGCTTTCCACTGTGACAATTAAGCGCCTGAGATTGTACCATTTTTAAAACATGTTTTTTTGCCTCTTCAGGGTTTGTAATTAAAGCATGTGATTTTTTTCTAGAAACAAGATTTCCATCATCCTCGTAATTTCTGTCAGCAAATATTTCGCAAGCAAATTTCATATCTAATTTTTTTGCTGCCTCTTGCATCTTAGACCCGGTAGGTACTAAATAAATTAAGTCTTTATTAATTGTCTTAATAGTCTTGGCTAATATTGTTGCCAATTCAATATCTTCACAAGCCATATTATTTAATGCTCCATGAGGTTTNACATGAGTTACATTTTCTCCNTGTGTTAACGCTATTTTTTGTAAAATTTCATATTGATCAACTATAAGCTTTTTTATTTCTCTTTCTGATAGATTTAATCTTTCTCTTCCAAAATTTTCTGGATCATTAAAAGAGGGGTGCGCGCCAATACTTACACCATTTTTTTTCGAAATTTGCACTACTTGATTCATAGTTTCTTCATCTCCAGCATGATAACCACAAGCAACATTTGCTGAATTGACGATTTCTAATAAATCTGGATCATATTTATTTGAGTGATGTTTTGATTTTTCACCTAAATCACAATTTATATTAATTTCCATAGTCATATTTTGTAAGTATAACATGGCATGATAAAAAATATATCAAATCTTGGTGACGCAGCTTTGTATTGTGATTTTGGGACTGAGGTGAATAAAGAGATAAATACTAAAGTAATACAATATTTCAAAAGTATTCAACAAGAAAATATTGATGGTATAAATAATTTAACTCCATCTTATAATAAATTAATTATTTCATTCGACCTTCGAAAAAAAAATTTTAAAACTTTAAAAAAATTGATCGAAAATTTAGAAGTCATTAATCAAGACAAATTAGTAAGTAATAAGATTAAAATACCTGTTTGTTGCCATGAAAAATTTGCATTGGATATTAAAAGATTAGAAGAAAAGTTAAAAATAAGTCGTGATAAGATTTATGAAAAATTCTTCAGTAAAGAATTTTTTTGTTATATGACCGGCTTCATTGCAGGTATGCCTTTTTTGGGTGATTTAGATCATGAACTACGCGTAAAACGTTTAGAGACTCCAAGAGTTAAAGTACCCAAAGGTTCAGTTGGATTAACAGAACAGTTCGCTAATGTTTATACGTTTGAAAGTCCTGGAGGATGGAATATCATTGGAAACACACCACGTATTATTTTCGATAATTCAAAAGAGAGTGAACCAAATTTAATTAATCCAGGTGATACAATCATTTTTGAACAAATGACACAAGATCAATATAAAGATTATAATGAGTAAAAATTATTTTGAAATAAAAAGAGCTGGAATAAACACTACATTTCAGGACCAAGGCAGAAACAATCTTTATCATATTGGGATTCCATTTAGTGGAGCGATGGATAATAGAAATTTTCAAATTTCTAACAAACTTGTTGGTAATGATTTGAATTCACCAACAATTGAATTTGCTTATCAGGGTCCATTATTAAAGTATTTTGGAGATAATATAAATTTTGCGATTTCAGGAGATGTTAAATTTATGGTTCAGAAAAAAAATAAAGTTATAGAGGGAAATTGTTATCAATCTTTCACATTAGAAAATGGTGATGAAATAGATATTGTTACAACGAACAAATCTGTTTATGGATATTTAGCAGTTAGTGGCCAACTTGATCTAAATTATCAATGGTCAAGTTGCTCTACTAATACAAAAGCAAATATCGGTGCTAATAACGGAAAAAAAATAGAAGATGGAAAAAAAATATATATTTCAAAGATCAATAAAAATTTAAATGATAAAAAATTAAATTACATTAATACAAAAATCGAAAATATAAGAGTTATTCAAGGTACAAATTTTGATTATTTTTCTGATGAGGGCAAAAATATCTTTTTCGAAAGAGAATTTACTGTCTCTAAATTAACAGATCGAATGGGGATGAGATTAGAAGGACCAAAAATAGAAAATATTGTTGATACAAATATAAAATCAGAAGGTTTAATAAAAGGTGTTATTCAAGTACCAGCAGACGGAAATCCAATTATTATGCTTTCAGACCACGGAACTATTGGGGGTTATCCTAAAATAGGAGTTGTTATTAGCGCTGATTATGACAAATTAGTTCAACTAACCCCTGGTTCAAAAATAAAATTTAAAAAAGTTGAATTAGCTGATGCAGAAACATTGTTTAAATTATATGACCTGGAGACACAAAATTTAATTTCACAAATTTAATGACTTTTATAAGAAACTTACCTGGTCCATTATTAATTTTTTTAGGTGCTTTAAGTTTAAGTTTTGGAGGATTAATTGTAAAATCTTTTGAGGGTGCAACATTGTGGCAAATTTTATTTTGGAGATCTTTATTTTTTTCTTTAACAGTTTTAGCTTTTCTAATCATTAGTTATAAAACAAAAATAGTAGCGTCCTTTTATAATTCTGGATTACCAGGTTTTGTTGGAGGAATTATTTTATCTTTTGGTTTTTGTGGTTATGTTTTTGCTATGTACAATACTACTGTTGCAAACACTAATTTTATTATCTCACTTCAAATATTATTTCTTGCGATATTTGGGTACTTTTTTCTCAAAGAAAAAATTAATTTAACTACTTTATTTTCTATCTGTCTAGCCATGACAGGTGTTTTAATAATGGTAGGAAATTCATTATCACCAGGAGAATTATCTGGAAACTTAGCAGCTTTTACGATGCCTATTACTTTTGCTGTTCTAATAATGATAGTGAGAAAATTTCCCACTGTAGACATGGTGCCAGCTCAGTTTGTTGCTGGTGTCAGTTCATGTTTAATTGGCTTTTTGTTATCTCCAAAAATAATGATTTCTCCGAATGATATTTTTTTAGGTTTTCTGGCAGGGTTTTTTCAAGTTGGTTTTGGTTTTATATTTATAACTATTGGCGCAAGAACAACACCTTCTGCCATGGTNGGAATCATAATGTTATCCGAATCTGTNNTAGGACCNNTATGGGCATTCCTTTTTGTNAGTGAAAGACCNTCTNTATTTGGATTAATNGGNGGNGCAATNATACTTTNTGCNGTTTTATTACAATTTTACTCGCTTTTNAGTAAACAAAAAAAAATTGTTTCTGATTGACTTTTTTCNANACATNTAAGANTATNCNGCCACGGGAGAGACTACAGATTATCGTAGCGCCGAAGGAGCAACCACCCAGGAATCTCTCAGGCAAAAAGGACCGTNACATATTAACTCTGGAAAGAGATTTAATTCTCGCCGAAGGAGCAAAACTCTCAGGCAAATATACAGATGGGTACAAAGAGTTAATATGGAAACAAAAAAAACATCGCTGTACCAATTACATCAAGATTGTAATGCAAAATTTGTTGAATTTGCAGGCTATCAAATGCCGATACAATATTCAGAAGGTATTGTAGAAGAGCATAAATTCACAAGAAATCACTCAGGTATCTTTGATGTTTCCCACATGGGTCAGCTATTTATTTATGGTGGTGAAGACTTAATTAAAGATTTAGAAAAAATTTTTCCTTTAAATCTAAAAAATTTAAAATTAAATCATTCAAAATACAGCTTCTTAATGGATAAAGATGCTGGGATACATGACGATTTGATTATTACAAAAACAAATGAGGGTTTTTTAATAATTCTCAATGCAGCATGCAAAGATAATGACTTCAAAATTTTAAAAGAACTTCTTCAAGAGAAGTACAAAATGGTTTTGGATGAAAATAGATCTCTAATTGCCATTCAGGGTCCTAAATCATCAGAAATTCTTAATGATGTTATTAATGGTGTGAAAGATCTTAATTTTATGTCAGGAAACTGGTTTAAATTTGAAAATCAAAAAGTTTATATTACGCGATCTGGTTATACAGGCGAAGATGGTTTTGAGATATCTATTGCAAACGATTTTGTAAACAAACTAACCAGAGAATTAATTAACAAAGGGTCTAAATTGATAGGTCTTGGAGCAAGAGATACATTAAGACTGGAAGCTGGTTTATGTCTTTATGGTCATGATCTTGATAAAGACAAAACTCCAGTGGAAGCAAATTTAAAGTGGGCTATTTCAAAAGAAAGAATTTCTAAAGGAGATTTTATTGGCTCTGATATAATTATTAAACAATTAAATGATGGTGTTAGTAAAATAAGAGTTGGAATTAAACCTGAGGGAAGAATTATTGCTAGAGAAAAAACAAAAATATTTAATCAATCAGATGTTCATATTGGAGAAATCACAAGTGGTACATTTGGACCAAGTGTTAATGGGCCTGTTGCAATGGGTTATGTGGAAAATGAATTTTCGAAAAAAAATACTAAGGTATTTTTAGAAGTAAGAGGTAAAAAACATCCTGCAAGTATTTGCAGCTTACCATTTTATAAAAAAAGTTATGTTAAAGGAGTAAATTAATGAGTGAAGTAAAATATTCAAAAGAACATGAGTGGATTAAGCTAGATGGAGATGTTGCAACAATAGGTATTACACAACATGCGACAGAAATGTTGGGTGATATAGTTTTTGCAGAACTTCCAGAAAAAGGTNCTANCGTAGAGAAAGATGGTACAGCTGGTGTTGTAGAGTCAACNAAAGCNGCTAGNGATGTATATACNCCTGTGAGNGGNGAAGTNGTTGATACNAATCAAGCTATAGTAGATGATCCATCAAANATTAATCAAGANCCNGANGACTCNGCNTGGTTTTTTAAACTNAAAATAAAAGATCCATCAGAAATGGATACTTTAATGAATAAAGACGATTACNANAAATTTGCAAAGGAGACTTCAGCATAATGTTACCAAATTCAGAAAAAGATTTTTTAANAAGACATATTGGTCCNTCNAAAGAAGACCAATCAAAAATGTTAAAAGAATTAAATTATNAATCACTAGATGANTTGATTGACAATACTGTTCCAGAAAAAATAAAGTTTAAAGGTGAACTTAATATTGGNGANTCAAATTCAGAGTACGAGGCNTTAAGAAANTTACGAGNAATTTCGAAAAAAAATCAAGTTTACTCAAATTTTATTGGNATGGGTTANTATGGAACNTATACACCCTANGTAATTTTNAGAAATNTNTTAGAAAATCCAGGTTGGTATACTTCNTANACACCTTATCAGCCTGAGGTAGCTCAAGGAAGACTTGAGATGTTATTNAACTTTCAACAAATGATTGTTGACTTTACAGGAATGGATATTGCCAATGCTTCTTTATTAGATGAAGGCACAGCAGCAGCAGAGGCTATGGGTCTAAGTCATAGATTGAATAAAAAAGATAGTAATTTAGTTTTTGTTTCTGAAGATTGTCATCCTCAAACAATAAATGTAATTCAGACAAGAGCTGAACCAATGGGTTTAAAGGTTTTAGTCGGAAAAGAAGATGAAGTTTTAGAACAGTTAAAAGAGGATTTAGTTTGTGGAATTTTACAATATCCTGGAACTTTAGGAGACATTAAAGACCCAAGTGAAGCAATTAGCAAAATTCACAAAAAAAATGGTAAGGCTGTATTAGCTTGTGATCTGTTAGCCCTAGCAAAATTAAAAACGCCAAGAGAACTTGGCGCCGACATTGCAGTTGGAAGCTCTCAAAGATTTGGTATTCCAATGGGATATGGAGGTCCACACGCAGCTTTTTTTGCTACAAAAGATGAGTTTAAAAGATCAATGCCCGGAAGGATTGTCGGTGTATCAGTTGATAGACACGGTAATAAGGCATATAGATTATCATTACAAACTAGAGAGCAACATATCAGAAGAGATAAGGCGACAAGTAATATTTGTACTGCCCAAGCTTTATTAGCAATTGTGTCAGCAGCATATGCTATTTATCATGGTCCTGATGGAATTAAAAATATTTCAGAAAGAGTGTCTCAATTGGCAAAAAGTTTTGCTGATAAAATAAAACAATCAGGATACGAGCTTTATTCGAATAATTTTTTTGATACAGTTACTATTATTACTAAAGAAAAGACTGATCAAATTTATAAGAATGCTCTGAACCAGAGAGTTAATATTCGAAAAGTAAATTCTGAAATGCTTGCTGTTTCATTTGATGAAAGAAAAAATGTATATAGAGTAAATCAACTATTAAAAATTTTTAATGCAGCAGAATCTATCAAAAAAGAAGATCCATCAGTAAGTTTACCTAATCTTCCAAAAAACTTATTAAGAACTTCAAAATATTTGGAACACCCAGTTTTCAACTCATATCACTCTGAAACTGAAATGCTTAGATATTTAAAAAGATTAGAAGATAAAGATATAGCATTGAATAGAACTATGATTGCACTCGGCTCATGCACAATGAAGTTAAACGCTGCTGCCGAAATGATTCCAATATCATGGAAAGAATTTGCAGAACCTCATCCGTTTGTTCCAGTTGAACAAATGGAAGGTTTTAGAGATTTATTTACTGATCTAAAAAATTGGTTGCGATCAATAACTGGTTTTTCAGGTGTTTCTTTGCAACCTAATGCAGGAGCTCAAGGTGAGTATGCGGGTTTAATGGTTATCAGAAAGTATCATTTAGATAGA
>FUFK010073873.1_pt1 | contig 21490 bp, 19 predicted proteins | sample 1021851 | NCBI WGS metagenome assembly FUFK01 (sample SAMEA51879418, study PRJEB19060) | metagenome
CGGCGGGGCCCAGCACCAACGCCAGGCCACCGTCGCGGGCGGCCTGCGCTGACGCCACCGGCACGGTGCCGGCCACGGTGGGGGCGCCGGGCAGACCACCGACAACACTCACACGAACCACACAAACAGCACCGCCCCCAGCAACAGGCGGTAGACCATGAAAGGCAGCATGCCGACCCGGTCCAGCAGCCGCAGGAACAGCATGATGGTCAGGTAGGCGGTGACCGCGCTCACCACCACGCCCAGGGCCATGTGCCCCCAATCCACCGGCACCGTGCTTTCCAGCAGGTCCTTGGTTTTAAGCAGGCCGGCGCCGAGGATCACGGGAATCGACAACAGGAAGGAAAAGCGCGCCGCGTCCTCGCGGCGAAAGCCCAGCGCCAGCGCGGCGGTGATGGTGATGCCGCTGCGCGAGGTGCCGGGAATCAACGCCACCGCCTGGGCCACGCCGATCAGCAGTGCGCTGCCCACGCCCAGCTCGGCCACCGCCCGCTTGCGGGCGCCGTAGACGTCGGCCAGCCACAGCAGCACGCCGAACACCACCGTGGTGACGGCGATCACCGCCGCCGAGCGCAGTTCGTTTTCGATCAGGTCCTTGGCGAGAAATCCCGCCGCCACCGCCGGCACCGTGGCCAGCACCACCAGCAGGCCGAGACGCAGATCCGGGTTCATGCGCCGCTGCATGACGCCGTCGCCGGCGCCCCGGGTCATCGCCCAGAGATCCCGGCGGTAGTAGGCCACCACCGCCAGCAGCGTGCCCAGGTGCACCGCCACGTCGAACGCCAGGCCCTGGTCCGGCCAGCCGAACATCCGCGCGGGCAGGATCAAATGCGCCGAGCTGGAGATCGGCAGGAATTCGGTAAGGCCCTGAACCAGGGCCAGAATCAACGCCTGGACGTTATCCATTCAAACGGATTCCCGCGCCGTCGGCTGATAGCCGCTCAGAAATTCCGGCGGCATGCGCCGGGGTTTGCCGGAGTCCAGCGCCACGCACACCCACTTGGTGCGACCGCGCAGCAGCGTCACGCCGTCGCTCTCGCGCACGATCTGGTAACGGCGGGTGATGCTGATGCGCTGGTCGTTGTCGACGATCCAGGTGCCGATCAGCAGCTTTTCGCCCTCGAACGCCGGCGCCAGATAGTCCACCTCGGTGCGCCGCGCCACCATGCAGCGGTTGAGCCGCTGGTACTCGTCCCAACCGAGCCCCAGCACCTGGGTGTGCTGCCAGGCGATTTTTTCCATGTAGCGCAGGTATTCGGTGTTGTTGACGTGGCCGAGCACGTCGATGGATTCCGGCGCCACCACCACTTCGATCTGGTGCACGTCCGGCAGGTCCCAATTGATCATCGCGATTGCTCTCCCTTTTTCCGCCGCGCTCCGGCGGCTCAATTCACGACACGGTCGCGCAGATAAACCGGTTGCGCCTGTTCCGCCGGCACCGTGCGGCCCTGCTCCACCATGGGCAGTGCCAGACGGGCCACGGCGCCGGCNCGGGGCGCCACCTCGGCGTCCACCTCCGCCAGCCGAACNCGAGCCGCGATCTGTTCGCGGTAGACGGCGCCGGAGCCGGCCAGCAGCCAGTCNTCGCCGTCCAGTTCCGGCACCGCGTCCGGGTCGAACAGGCCATCGGCGAGCAGCGGCACCACGCCGTCCGGGCCGCATTGATACGCACCCAGATAGAGCTCGCCCATGCGCGCGTCGAACGCCGCCAGCACGCGGGCCCGATGCGGATAGCGGTCGAACGCCGCCAGGGCGCAGGCCGCCAGCGTGGACACCCCGGCCACCGGCAGATCGCGGGCGAAGGCCAGGCCCTGCACCACCGAGGTGGCCACGCGCACCCCGGTGAAGGCGCCCGGCCCGTGGCCGAACGCCAGCGCGTCCACCGCCGCCAGCGTCACGCCGGCCTCCGCCAGCAGCTCGTCCACCAGCGGCAGAATGCGCTCGGTCTGGCGGCGCGCGCCGGGTTCGAAGCGTTCCTGAATGTCGCCGTTGCGGTAGAGCGCCACGGAGCAGGCGTCGGTGGCGGTTTCAAGGGCCAGAATGCAGGTCATTGAAGGTGCTCGCGGTTGGCAATGTAGGTGAAAAACCGTTGCACGACGTCCGCCTTACGGGTGCGGGTCATGCCCGGCAGGCTGTCCAGGAACAGGCGCCCGTAGCCCTTGGTGATCAGGCGCGGATCGCCCACCACCAGCAGCCCGGTGTCGCTGGGGTCGCGGATCAACCGGCCGGCGCCCTGGCGCAACGCCAGCACCGCCTGGGGCAGCTGGTAATCGCGGAAGGCGTTACCGCCGCTGCTGTTGATGTGCTCGATGCGCGCCGCCGCCACCGGATCCCCCGGGGAGCCGAACGGTAACTTGTCGATTATCACACAACTGAGGGTTTCGCCGCGCACGTCGATGCCTTCCCAGAAACTGCTGGTGCCCAGCAGCACGGCGTTGCCGAGGCTGCGGAAGTTATCCAGCAGCTCGCGGCGGCCGGCCTCGCCCTGCACCAGCAGCGGGTACTCGAGCTGCGCCTGGCGCAGCAGGCCGGCGGCCTCGCGCAGGGCCCGGTGGCTGGTGAACAGAAAGAAGGTACGGCCGCCGGCGGCGCGGATCACCGGAATCATCGCCTTGGTGAGGGTGGCGGTGTAGTCCGGCGAGGACGGCGCCGGCATGCCCTCGGGCACGTAGAACACCGCCTGGCGTTTGAAATCGAACGGGCTTTCCAGGCGCAGGGTGTCCGCCTCCTCCAGGCCCAGCCGCTTCTGCAGATGCTCGAAGCGACCGGCCACCGACAAAGTGGCGGAGGTGAGAATCCAGGTGCAGGGATGCTTCTCGCGCTGGGCGCGCAGCTGCGCCGCCACCGACAGCGGCGTGCTGTGCAGCACCAGGGTGCGCTTGAAGGTCTCGAACCAGTACACCCGGTTGGGCGCCGAGCCGTCGAGAATGGTCTTGAGGGTGATCACCTGCTCGGCGGCGCGCCGGGCGCAGGCGTCCAGCCCACGGCTGGTCTTGGCCTGCGGCGCCAGGGACGCTTCCAGATCCACCAGGGCGTCCAGCAGTGCCGAGCCGGCCTCCACCACCGCCGGCGTGTCCTGCACCTCCGACCAGGGCGCGCGCCGCTCCGCTTCGCCCAGGCTCAGCCGCAGGTCCTGGCAGGCCTTGTCCACCGCCGCCACGGTCTGATTGAGGGCGGCCAGATCCAGCGCCGAGTGGGCCGCCTCGGACAGCGCGTCGCGGCCCAGCTCCTGCACCTGGCGCGTGCTCAGGGAGTCGCCGAAAAAGTTGGCGGCGATCTCCGGCAACTGGTGCGCCTCGTCGAAGATCACCGTGTTGGCGCTGGGCAGCAGCTCGGAAACGCCCTCGCCGCGCAGCGCCGCGTCGGCGAAGAACAGATGGTGATTGACCACCACCAGGTCCGCCTCCTGGGCTTCCTTGCGTGCGTTCATCAACGGGCATTCGCTGTATTTCGGGCATTCGGTGCCCAGGCAGTTGTCCGCGGTGCTGGTCACCCAGGGCCACACCGGCGCGTCCTCGGGCAACTGCTTCAGCTCGGCGATATCACCGGTGCGGGTGCGCCCGGCCCAGTGGGCCACCACCTGCATCTGCTCGGCGGTTTCCCGGGTGAGAAAACGGGCTTCTTCCTGGTGCAGCTCCAGGCGGTAGGGGCACAGGTAGTTGGCGCGGCCTTTCAGCAGGGCCGCCTTGCGGGCCATGCCCAGCACCTTGAGGACCATGGGCAGGTCCTTGAAGAACAGCTGGTCCTGCAGGCTTTTGGTGCCGGTGGACACCAGCGTCGGNCCGTCGGANANCANCGCCGGCAGCAGATAGGCGAGCGTCTTGCCGGTGCCGGTTTCCGCTTCCACCAGCAGGGTGCCGCGGGCCTCGATGGCCTCGGCCACCGCGTCCGCCATGCGCAGCTGCGCCTCGCGGGGACGATANCCCTCCAGCAAACCGCCGAAGCGGGCGCTGTCGTTCAGGTAATCGCGGGCACTCTGGAATTCACCGACGCTGTTCACTCACTGTCTCTCGGGTCTCGCCATGCGGGGAAACACCCGCTTTCGGGGCTGAGAGGATAGCGGATAACCCGGCCCGCGCCCAACCGCGCGGCGCAAAAACGACAATGCCCGCACNNGGCGGGCATTGTCATTCACCGAGAGAGATGAAGAAAGCAGGTTCAGGCGGTAATGTCCTGGATNTGCTTCATCAGCTGCTTCTGCTCGTCGGTGGGCTGGGCGGACTGCAGCGCCATCAGCTTGCTCATGTCGCCTTCNATCTTGATCTGGCCGCTCATGAAGCCCTGCATGCCGGCGGACTGGTCGCCTTCGATGAAGATGCGCTTGGCCAGATCGGCGGGCAGGATCAGNGTGGTGGGCGCGTCGTCGTGGTGACCTTCCTCGATCATGCCACCGGCCATCGCCATGTGCTTCTCGCCGTCATCGGTTTTCACGGTGATGTTGATCACCAGNTCCGCGAGNGCCGCGGGCGCTTCCACGTCACCGGCGGAATCACGGATTTCCTTAACCTTTGCAAACCACTCGTCGGACAAAAATTCCAGGCTCATTGTTATCTCCTTGGTTGCGATGGTCTCGACGCCCGGGTCNATGGGCCGCTCGATTCGCCTGAGCGATATTCAAACGAGCGTTCGAAACTTTCCNNTACCTTATAGAAAGGCCCCGGGGCTGACAATGNCTTCCTNGCACTCGGAATGAGCCAAAANGTCATATCGACNANNCGGCCCGCGCGCCGCGAATCCAGTGCCGGCCGCAGGCATCGATTTCGCGCACCAGATTGAGCACGCTGATGCCCTCCGCGCGGGCNGCTTCCACCGCCTGGTAGGCCTGCCGGGTAAGTTGGGCCATGGCGCGGCCGTGGGCGGTCTCGTCCAGAGCGGCGNCNTCCGCCAACGCCGCCGCCAGCCCCCGGTGCAGGGCCGCGTCCAGCGCCACCAGAGCCGGCGCCCGGCTGTCATGCAGNGGCGCCAGGTCGTCNACCACGTCCTTGATCGCCTTGCAGGCGTACACCCACTCGCTCANNCNCTGGCGTACCCTCTGCAANCGCNCGGTCTGNCCGGCGTCCAGCGGTTGCTGCCCGACGCGGTTCAGGTAGGCCGTNATNCGCATCTCGCGGTCGGTGATCGCTTCGTAGTCCCGATAGAAAGCCGGCAGCGCGCCCCGGTCCGGCCANTCCAGNCAACGCCGCCGGATGGTCTCGCCGAGCCGGGCNACNCTNTGCTCCACCACCAGCAGCGCCGGCTCCACCGCCTTGGGGTCCACGTCCTCGAACGGATCCGGATCCCGCGCACGGCGCCCCACCCATCGCACCAGCCCACGCTCCAGGGGCGCCAGCCAGGGCAGGAACAAAAAGACGCCGAGCAGATTGAAGGTGCTGTGGAACGCGACCAGCCCCAGCAGCGGATCNTTCCAGCCCANGGCCGCCAGCAGGCGGGGCCAGAGCGGCAGAAGCACAAGNAACGCCAGCAGAGCCGTGGCGACGTTGTACAGCAGATGGAAGGCCGCCACCTGGCGCTTGTCGGCGGCGCCNTTCACCGAGCCCAACAACAAGGTACTGGTGGTGCCCAGGTCCGCGCCGATCATGAATGCCAGCGCCTCCGGCAAGCTCACCAGGCCGCCGTTGAGCGCCGCCAGNCTGATCAGCATGCTNGCCGAAGANGACTGNATCAGCGCCGTCAGACCAACACCNACCAGCAGATAGACGATCGGCGGCAGCCCCTGCAACACCGCCAGATCAAANCGGNNGCCGACCACNTCNACCGCNGTNTTCATGGTNTCCAGGCCGAGCANCAACAGGCCCANGGCGAACACNAACCGGCCCAGCGACCGNNGNCNCTCCGGCAGGGCGATGGCGAGCAGCCCGCCCAGGCCGGCCAGCGGCAGGCCGGCTTCCCCCAGGGACAGCTTGAAGCCGAGCACGGTGACCAGCCAGCCGGTCATGGTGGTGCCCAGGTTGGCGCCCAGCATAATGGCCAGGGCATGGCGCAGGGCCAGCACCCGCACCGTGACCAGGGCCAGCACCAGCAGCCCCACCAGGGAGCTGCTCTGCATCAGGGCGGTCACCGCCACNCCCAGCAGCACNCCCTTCACCGGGGTGCCGGCGGCCTGTTGCAGCCAGCCGGCGGCGCGCCCGGCCAGCAGGGNNCGCGCGGCGCTTTCCAGNTGCGNCATGGCGAACAGGAACAGGCCCAACCCGGCCAGCGCCTGCAGCAGGTTGGTCAGCGCCAAGGCTCAGTCCTCCTCGCCGCGCAGCAGCGCCCGATAGTGCTCAATGCAGTCGATATCCTCGCGGGGGTATTCCGGGGCCAGGCTTTCCAGCAGATCCGCCAGCAGGCCGGCGACCCGGGCACGGGCGGACGGNTTGTCGTCATTGGGGATCAGATGCCAGGGCGCNTGGTCGGTGTGGGTGGCGGTGAGCGTCTCGTTGACCAGCGCCAGGTANCGGTCGCGGGCGCGCCAGCTGTCCATGTCGGAGGGGTCGAACTTCCAGCGCTTGCGCGGNNTATCCAGGCGTTTAAGCAGGCGCCGGCGCTGTTCGTCCTCGGAGGTGTTCAACCACACCTTGATCAGTCGCGTGCCTTCCCGGTGCAGATGCCCCTCGAACTCGTTGATCGCCCGGTAGCGGCCGCGCCAGTCCACGNCGNTGTCGCCGGTGGGCCACAGCCGCTCGGCCAGCACCGCCTCGTAGTGGCTGCGNTTGAAGGCCACCACTTCGCCCCGCNCCGGCAGATGCCGCCAAACCCGCCATAAAAAATCATGGCGNACTTCCTCGCCGAGTGGGCGAGCAAACGCATGGGCACGGAAAGCGGCCGGGTCCAGAGCCCGGGCCAGGGTGCGGATCAGGCTGTCCTTGCCGGCGGCGTCCAGTCCCTGGACCACCAGCAGCACGCCATAGCGNCGGCCGGCATAGAGCCGGCGCTGATACTCNTGAATACGGTCGAGGCTGTCCGCCAGGGGCGCCACGCCCTGGGCCCCCACCGCGGTGGGCAGCTGGCGAACGTCCAGGGCGCCGGCGCGGGGCCAGCCGTAGGGGTCCAGATCCAAGGGAAGCTCCTCGCGGGACGGTTNCCCCGAGCATACTGGACCCCGGCCGAAGGCGTTAGATGTCGTAGCCGCGCTCTTCGTGCAGCGCGATATCCAGNCCCTGGCTCTCTTCCTCGGCGGTCACCCGCAGCGGCGTGAACAGGCCCACCAGCTTGAGCAGCAGGAAGGTGACCACCCCGGTGTACACGAAGGTGGCGACCACGCCCAGCGCCTGCACGCCCACCTGCTCGAGCATGCCGTANTCCGGNTTGGCGAAGCCGTAGCCGGAGAACACGCCCAGCTCNGTGGAGGCGAACACGCCGGCCAGCAGCGTNCCCAGCACACCGCCGATGCCGTGCACCGGGAACACGTCCAGGGAATCGTCGATGCGCCACTTCTGCTTGACCACCAGCACCATNTAGAAACAGATCACGCCGGCGGCCAGNCCGATCAGCAGCGCGCCGCCGGGGCCGACAAAGCCGGACGCCGGGGTGATGGTGCCCAGGCCGGCCACCATGCCGGTGGCGATNCCCAGCGCCGAGGGCTTGCCGAACTTGACCGCTTCCAGCGTCACCCAGGCCAGGGAGCCGGCGGCGGCGGANATATGAGTCACCAGCATGGCCATGGAGGCGTTGCCGTCGGCGGCCAGGGCGGAGCCGCCGTTAAAGCCGAACCAGCCCACCCACAGCATGCCGGCGCCCATCACCGTCATGGTCATGTTGTGCGGCTTCATGGCCTGGCCGGGCCAGTCCTGACGGCGGCCCAGCACCACCGCCGCCACCAGCGCCGCCACACCGGCGGTGATGTGCACCACGGTGCCGCCGGCGAAGTCGTACAGGCCCAGTTCGGCGAGCCAGCCGCCGCCCCACACCCAGTGACAGATCGGCACGTACACACCCAGCACCCACAGCACCGAAAACGCCAGCATGGCGCCGAAACGCATGCGCTCGGCGAAGGCGCCGACAATCAGCGCCGGGGTAATGATCGCGAAGGTCATCTGGAACAGACCGTGCAGGCTCTTGGGCAGGTTGCCCTCCAGCGTGTCGCGGCCGATGCCGTCGAAGAACACATGGCTGAGGCCGCCGATCCAGGCGTTGGCCGCGCCACCGTCGGAAAACGCCAGGGAATAGCCCACCACCAGCCACACCAGCGACACCGCGCAGGCGATGGCGAAGCACTGCATCAGTACCGACAGCACGTTCTTGTTACGCACCAGGCCGCCGTAGAACAGCGCCAGACCCGGCAGGGTCATGAACAGCACCAGCGCGGTGGCGGTGAGAATCCAGGCGCTGTCGCTTTTATCCAGGGTGTCCGCCAGCGCCAGAGACGGCGTCAGGGCCAGCAGGCCCGCAATCAGATATCGCATGGGGCCTCCTTACAGGGCGCCGTTGTCGGTTTCACCGGTGCGGATACGCAGAGCCTGCTCCAGCGCGGTGATGAAGATCTTGCCGTCGCCAATCTTGCCGCTGCTGGCCGCCTGGGCGATGGCCTCCACGGCCTGATCGACGCGCTCGTCCACCACCGCCAGCTCCAGCTTCACCTTGGGCACGAAATCCACCACGTACTCGGCGCCCCGATAGAGCTCGGTGTGGCCCTTCTGACGGCCGAAGCCCTTTACCTCGGTGACGGTCATGCCCTGAACGCCGATCTGCGCCAGGGCGTCGCGTACGTCATCCACTTTGAACGGTTTGATTACCGCCGTGATCATTTTCATAGCTATAGGTCCCTAGTCCTCGCGGCCGCGNACGGCCCGGATTGCACCAGCGGGAAGCAGCCCGCCGGAATTGCACCGGCTAAGGGCATACAAGAATCGGGCCAGGACAGGGANCGCCAGAAAACGGGGCATTGGGAGGGTAAAGACGTGCGGAGACGTCTATTTTGCACTATTGGCGTGCACGANTTAGGCCGAAGTCACCAATNTTGTGCACGACCGGTGTGCAGACCTGCGCCATCTGAAGGCAGCAGGCTCTGNAGGGAGCGGTCCTTGTGGGAGCGGNNCCCGCCCGCGAAAGGCAAGCGAAGCTTGCCGGCAGGANCCCANAGACCTTTGTTGTTCCTGCGTTCGGTGCTCCGTATCCGAGACGCGGTGCAATGGTGGTGCCTTCCGGGACCGCTCAAGCCATCCATGGCCGCTGTTAGTTTGGCCATCCCTGGCCAAACAGCTCCCTCCAGGCACCAGCATTGCCCCGCTCACTTAGCAGCGGAACCGCCACGGGTCAGAAATACCACCCGGACCATCCTATAAACTCGGTTTGTCGGAGCTGGCCCATCGCCGGGCCTTTACCGAAAGGTTCGGCACCAGCTATGGCCCGGGGCATTGGAGTCTCCCCTGGAGCGGGTCTGTGTTAGGCCCTTCCGGGACCCTGGAGGACAGGACGTCCGACAGGGAGCCTACAGGGACGTACTTGCGGCGTTCCCGGAAGGGCCTAACACAGACCCGCGCCCCCGCTGGAGGGTCCCAGCTCCCACACACCGGCATCCGCCGATGGAAGGNCCGNGCGCTTAGTAGAGGTAGGTGAACATCTTNCGGCGNTANTCGCTGGCCAGCGGATCGCCCTTGGGCAGGCACTCGAACACTTCCAGCAGCGCNGAACGGGCCACCCCGTCCTGGTAGTCGCGGTGATCGCGCAGCAACCGCANCAGCGCGTCCAGGCCNGCCTGGAACTGNCCGGCGGCGGCGGCGCGCAGGCCGTAGGCGTGCAGGTCNTCCGGCTTGCCGTCGCGCTCGATGCGCGCCTGCAGCTCCTTGAGGCCGACNCCGTCGTTGTCGAGCTTTTCCAGCAGCGCGAAGCGGGCCCGGAACGGGCGCAGCGCNTCCACGTCCTCGGTGACTTCCGCCAGCACCGACTGCGCCTCGTCNGTGCGGCCCTCGCCGAGCAGGTACTCCACCAGCAGCGCCCGGAAGGCGTGCTTGTCCGGCTGCTCGGAGAGCATTTGCCGCAACGCCTGCTCGGCCTGGGCGCCCTGCCCGGCGTCGATCGCCATGCGGATNTGCTCCAGGAAGCCCTCTTCCTGCTCCTGCTGGGCGGCGTCCGGATCCACCACCGGGGTGAGCCACTGGCGNACNGCGCTTTCGGTTTGCGCGCCCTCCAGTTCGCTGACAAGCTGGCCCTGNTAGACCATNTTCAGGGACGGCANNTCGCGCACCCCGAACTGGNTGGTCAGGTTGGCCTGNTCGTCGGCGTTGACCTTGGCGAGGACGAACTTGCCCTGATANTCCTGGGTCAGTTTCTCCAGCANNACGGTCATNTGCTGGCTGGGCTGGCTCCAGGACGCCCAGAAACCAAANAGCACGGGCACCTGGCGTGANTGCTCCAGCAGTTGCTGAACGTTTTGTTCCGTGACGTCGATGGTGGCGGCGGCGTTGTCCTGCACGGTNNCTCCTTGAAGCGGCTTGCTAAGCGNGTGTGANTTGCGCTGCATTGTACTNAAATGGGGCTATGGATACAGGANGCAAGTGGCCGGATTAAATACTGTTAAATCAAGACGAAAGCGGCATCATGGGNGTTAGTATTNNCNTAGGGGTNAGGAACAGGCGTTCACGTGCCGTACATGCNCNCTCGGTANNCTGATGTTNGATTCGTTACGANACCCACGCCCGCCCGGAGGCGNNTTTCCGGTTCATACTTGTGATCGACAAGTGAAGTCCTGGCAAAGGAGATGACCATGCTGAGCCTTTTGGCCCTGGTAATTCTGGTCGCGACATTGACGACCATTTTCTACATGCANNTATCCCTGACCGTCGGCAGCGTNACGTTCGCCGTGGTCTGGTTNCTGTGCGGTCTGTTGGCGNCCTGGTTGTACAACCCGATTCTNCTGATTCTGCTGGCCGGCGCGCTGGTGGTGCTCAACCACCCCGGCCTGCGCCGCAAGCTGATCAGCAAGCCGGTCTATCAGNCNCTCGGCAAGATGATGCCGCCGATCGGCGACACCGAGCGCGAGGCCATCGAGGCCGGCGCCACCTGGTTCGAGGCGGAGCTGTTCAGCGGCAAGCCCGACTGGGATGACTTTTCCAAGGTGAATTTCACCCAGCTCACCGAGGACGAGCAGTCNTTCCTGGANAACGAAGTCCAGGAACTGTGNGANATGCTNGANGAGTGGAAGATCTACCANGAGCACAAGGATCTGCCCGAGGAAGTCTGGNANTNNCTGAAGACCAAGGGCTTCTTCAGCCTGATCATTCCCAAGGAATACGGCGGCCGGGACTTCAGCCCCTACGCNCANAGCCGCACCATGAGCAAGATCGCCACNCGNTCGCTGACCACCGCGGTGACCGCCATGGTGCCCAACTCCCTGGGCCCCGGCGAGCTGCTCGCCAAGTACGGCACCGANGANCAGAAACAGCGCTGGCTGCCGGGCCTNTCCTCCGGCGAGGANATCCCCTGCTTCGGCCTGACCGGNCCGGAAGCCGGCTCCGACGCCGGCGCNATNCCCGATAAGGGCGTGATCTGCAAGCAGACCGTGGACGGCGAGGAAGTGCTGGGCATGCGCCTGAACTTCGCCAAGCGCTGGATCACCCTGGCGCCNATCGCCACCGTGGTGGGGCTGGCCTTTAAACTCTACGACCCGGANCACCTGCTNGGNGACCAGGACGAGCTGGGCATNACCTGTGCCCTGCTNCCCGCCGACACCGAAGGCGTGGAAATCGGNCGCCGCCACAANCCGGGCGGNTCNCCNTTCATGAACGGCCCGATCAACGGCAAGGACGTGTTCGTGCCGCTGGACGCCATCATCGGCGGNCCGGAAATGGCCGGCAAAGGCTGGCGCATGCTGATCGANTGCCTGGGCGCGGGCCGCGGNGTNTCCCTGCCCGCNCTGGCCACCGCCAGCGGCGAGATGGGCTACCGCATGACCGGCGCCTTCTCGCGCATCCGCCGCCAGTTCGGCACCGCCGTGGGCCANTTCGANGGNGTNCAGGAAGCNTCCGCGGAAGTGGCNGGNCTNGCCTACACCCTGGAAGCCTACCGCCACCTGGTCACCCGTGGCCTGGAGGAAGGCACCATCTCCGTGGTCACGGCCATGGCCAAGTANCACTCCACGGAAATGATGCGCGTGCTGATCAANAACGGCATGGACATCGCCAGNGGCCGCGCCGTGCAGATGGGNCCGCGTAACTTCATGGCGCTGGCCTACCAGTCCATTCCNGTGGCGATCACCGTNGANGGCGCCAACATNCTGACCCGCTCGCTGATGATCTTCGGCCAGGGNGCGATGCGCTGCCATCCGTACCTGTACGANGAGCTGCAGGCGATTCAGGACGAGGACCAGGANCGCGGCCTGNACACCTTCGAAGGCCTGTTCTTCAANCACGCCGGCCACACCCTGGGCAACATGAGCCGNGGCCTGGTGCACGGCCTGAGCGGCGCCGCNCTGGCGGANATNCCNGCCAACGCGGANAGCTTCAGCGCNCCCTGGTACCGCCTGATCACCCGCTACAGCGCGGTGCTGGCNAGCTNCNCCGACGTGGCGTTCGCGCTGCTGGGCGGCGACCTCAAGCGCCGCGAGATGGTGTCCGCGCGNCTCGGCGACGTGCACAGCCAGCTGCTGATCGCCTGCGCGGTNTTGAAGTTCCACGCCACCCTGCCCCGCGACGAGGCCAACGACGCGCACGCCCGCTATGCGCTGCAGCACGCGTTCAGCCAGATCCACGACGCGGTGGAGGACTTCGCCCGCAACTTCGGNTACATGGGNGTGGCGCGCATTCTCAAAGGCNTGTTCTTCCCGTTCGGCCGGCCCGCCGGTGCTCAGAANCCNAGCGACGAGCTGATCCGCACCCTGGGCGAGCAGATCATGAACCCCAGCAGCGTGCGCGATGCGCTGGCCGCCAACGCCTACATCAGCGTGGATCCGAAAGACAGCATCGGNCGGGTGGAAGTCACCTACAACAAGCTGCTGGAAGTGGAGCGCGACTACGANGCCTTCCTGAAGGCGGACGGCAAGGGCAAGCTGGAGGGCGAGACCNTCCAGGCCAAGCTGGAAGACGCCGCCGCCAAGGGCATCATCCCCAACGACCAGGTACAGGCGATTCTCGACTACGACGAGATGCGNTACGACTGCCTGCTCACCGACGCCTTCGACAAGGAGTTGAAGGAAGTCGACATGAACACCCAGCGGCCGACCTGATTGCGGCCCTGGTAAATCCNCAANAGCCGCCCTCCGGGGCGGCTTTTTTTTGTTCGATCGATCCCAGANCGGCGAAATTTAACAATGGCGNGCCGCCNCGCCGCTTTCACCGGCTACCGCTTTCGACTAGGCTTTCTGCGTCTCGCCTTCGGCGCCAACCCATATTCATAAAGATCCCCCGTAATGACAGTGGCATTCGAGGAAAAGGCGGTTCTGGAGTTCAAGGGCCGCATGCTGATGATGACGGTCCTGNTGCTCAAGGACCTGGACCCCAACACCCTGCACCGACAGGTCAGCCAGCGGCTNGANGACGCCGCCCAGTGGCTGCGCGACGCGCCCGTGGTGGTGGANCTGGCNCANCCCGAGGNCGCCGACCAGGTGGCNCTGATGGCCGCCGTGGACACCCTGCGCGGCCTGGGCGTGAACCTGGTGGCNCTGGCCCGCAACGAGCANCTGGACAGCGANACCGCCGCCATGCTCGGNCTGGGCAGCATCAGCCTGGCCGGCGGCCGGGACGTGCCGCGCAGCNCCGANCCGGCCCCGGCGGCGCAGGCNGAGCAACCGGCNGANGCCGGCCANACCCTGGTGATCGACCAGCCGGTGCGTTCCGGCCAGCANATCTACAGCCGCGGCGATCTGATCGTGCTGGCGCCGGTGAGCACCGGCGCGGANCTGCTCGCCGAAGGNCANATCCACGTCTANAACACCCTGCGCGGGCGCGCNCTGGCCGGCGTGCGCGGCGACCAGAGCGCGCGCATCTTCTGCCAGAAACTGGACGCGGAGCTGGTCTCCATCGCCGGNNNTTACCGGGTCGCCGANGACCTGCCCGANCAACACCGCAAACAGGCGGTGCACATCACTCTGGACGGCGACGCCATGCGCTTCGCGGACCTCAAATAAGCCATANCCGACAGCAAAACCTAGGAGACGAGATCGTGACAAAAATCGTGGTCGTAACATCCGGCAAGGGCGGCGTGGGNAAAACCACCACCAGCGCCGCGCTGGCAACCGGCCTCGCCCAGCGCGGCCATAAAACCACGGTCATCGATTTTGACGTGGGCCTGCGCAANCTGGATCTGATCATGGGCTGTGAGCGGCGCGTGGTCTACGATCTGGTCAACGTGATCAACGGCGACGCCAACCTCAAGCAGGGNCTGATCAAGGACAAGCGCGTCGAGGACCTGTTCATCCTGCCCGCCTCCCAGACCCGGGACAANGACGCCCTGACCCTGGANGGCGTGGAAAAAGTCCTGGAAGGGCTCAAGGACATGGGCATGGANTACATCATCTGNGACAGCCCGGCGGGCATCGANAANGGCGCGCTCACCGCCGCCTATTTCGCCGACGAAGCGGTGGTGGTGACCAACCCGGAAGTGTCCAGCGTGCGCGACTCCGACCGCATTCTCGGCATTCTCTCCAGCAAGACCCGCAAGGCNGAGCNGGGCGAAGGCGACATNCCCGCCAGNCTGCTGCTGACCCGCTANTCCCCGGAACGGGTGGAGCGCGGNGANATGCTGTCCGTGGAGGACGTGAAGGANATCCTGGCGATCGACCTGCTGGGCGTGATTCCGGAATCCCAGGCGGTGCTCAACGCCAGNAACAGCGGCGCGCCGGTGATNCTCGACANCGAATCCGACGCCGGCAAGGCCTANGAGGACGCGGTNGCCCGCTTCCTCGGCGANCAGCGCCCGCACCGCTTCCTCACCGCNAACAAGAAAGGGCTCTTCGGCCGTCTGTTCGGAGCGCAATGATGAGCATTTTCAGCTACCTGCTTCCCAAGAAAGAGAAATCCGCCTCGGTGGCCAAGGAGCGCCTGCAGATCATCGTTGCCCGCGAGCGGGCCACCCGCGGCGGCCCGGANTACCTGCCCCAGNTGCAGGANGANCTGNTGATGGTGGTGCGNAAGTACGTGGAGGTGGACCAGGACGCCATCAANATCCAGGTGGACCGGGAATCCGGCTGNGAGATNCTGGAACTGAACATCACNCTGCCCGACGAATAGGTCGGGCTTCGCTTGACTACTGTTCGNANGTACAGTAACTTCGGTGGTCCGGTGAGCCCTCCTCAGGTTTTCTTTTCTGCGACCCCTCGGAAGGCCTGATCGATCTCCAGGCTCCAAGGATGGAGCCGGGCTCCCGGACCTTATTCCGCTCTCNCCTAGCCCATGTGCCAGCCGTGGCTGACCACGACGGACTGGCCGGTNAACGCCGCCGAGGGGAACGCCGCCAGCGTCACCGCCAGCTCACTGATGTCCTCCACGGTGGTGAACTCGCCGTCCACNGTGTTCTTGAGCATCACATTGCGGATCACNTCCTCTTCCGAGATGCCCAGCTCNCGGGCCTGCTCCGGAATCTGCTTGTCCACCAGCGGCGTGCGCACGAANCCNGGNCAGATNATGTTGCTGCGCACCCCNTGTCCGGCGCCCTCCTTGGCCACCGCCCGGCACAGCCCCAGCAGGCCGTGCTTGGCGGCCACGTAGGGNGCTTTCAGNGGCGANGCCTCCATGGAGTGCACCGAGCCCATGTACAGCAGCGTGCCGCCCTGCCCCGCGTACATATGACGCAGCGCCGCGCGGGTGAGCAGGAAGGCNCCGTCCAGNTGCACGCTCATNACCTTGCGCCAGTNNTCCAGCGCCAGCTTGTCNAGGGACTCGATNTGCTGGATGCCGGCGTTGGCGAAGGCGATNTCNAGCCGGCCCCAGGTGTCCACCNCNCGCTGAACGCCGGCGTCCACCGCCTGNTCNTCGGTGACGTCCATGGCCAGCGCCAGGGCCTCGCCGCCGGCGTCNCGNATCGCCGCCGCCGCTTCNTCNGCGGTGGCGCTGTCCAGATCGGCCACCGCCACCCGGGCGCCCTCGCGGGCGTACCGCTCGGCGATCGCCCGGCCGATGCCGCGACCGGCCCCGGTGATCACCGCGACGCGTTGTTCAAGACGCATGACTACGACTCCTGTTTCAGGGGCGACGCCGCCGGCGTCTTATCCGCTTTCCGCTCCCGGCGCCGTTCCGCCCAAAGGCGCAACTGGCCGACGATACCGGCGGGGAAGAAATACACGCTCAACACGAACAACAGACCGAACCACAGCAGCCAGCGGTCCGGGCCCGCCAGCTCGGCGAACAGGCTGCCCGGCTCGGCGTTGCTGACCAGCAGCCCGAGCAGATCCTGCAGGTAATTCTGCGCCAGCAGGAACACGGCGGTGCCGACCACGGCGCCGTACAGGGTGCCCATGCCGCCGATCACGCACATCAACAGGATGAACACCATCAGCTCGAAGTTGAGCGTGTTCTCCGGATTCACGTAACGGTTGATCAGCGCGAACAGCACGCCCGCCAGGGTCGCCAGCACCGCCGACACGATCACTGCCGCGGTGCGGTAGAACACGGTCCGGTAACCCAGCGCCTGGGCGCGGAACTCGTTCTCGCGGATCGCCTGCAGAACCCGCCCGAACGGGGAATTCACCATGCGCAGCAGGAACAGGAACACGCCCAGCGAGATCGCGAAGGTGATGTAGTACATCAGGTGGCGGCCGCTCACCCGCACCTCGAACACGGCGTCATTGAACGCCTGGCCGATACTGCCCTGGCCGACCACACCGATGATGAAATCGACCACGCTGAAGCCCGGCAGCGAGGAATCCAACGGCCGGAACGCCGGGCCCAGTTCGCGCGGGCTGCGCACCGCCAGGCCGTCTTCGCCGCCGGTGATGTTGTAGAGCTGGGTCACCAGGCTGAGAAAGGCGAACGCCACCGCCAGGGTCACCAGCGCGAAGAAGATCGCTTTCACCCGCAGCGACAGCAAACCGAGCAGCAGCGACAGCAGAATGCTCATCACCACGGCGCCACCGATGCCGATGAATACGGCGCCGAAACCGGAACCGAAGGCGTCCGTGGACATCGCCACCCCGTAGGCGCCGATGCCGAAAAACATGGTGTGGGCGAACGACACGATATGGGTGTAACCCAGCATCAGGTCGTAGGACGCCACCACGATAATGAACACGCAGATCATGCCGAGCATGGAAAAGGCGCGCACGCCGGGGAACAGGAACGGCCCCAGGGCCAGACACACGCCGATCAGCACCAGCAGTGCGGAGAGCGCCCGGCTACGCGGATAGTCGCCGGAAAGAATACGATTAAACATGGCGCGCCTCCTCAGACTTTGATGACCGGAATCAGGCCCTGCGGACGCCACATCAGCACGCCCACCATCAGCCCCACCGTGGCCACCGCAGCCAGACGGGGTTCCAGGTAACCCACATACAGATTGATCAGGCCCACCAGCACGGCGCCGTAGAAACAGCCCTTGATGGAGCCCAGACCGCCGAGGATGATCACCACGATCACCGAGATCATCAGCTCATCGCCCATGTGCGCGGTGATGATCTCCCGGTACATGGCCCACATGGCGCCGCCCAGGCCGGCCAGCGCCGAGCCGGCCACGAACACGCCCAGGAACAACAGGCGGATGCGGTAGCCCTGCACTTCCACCATCTCGCGGCTCTCCACCCCGGCGCGGATCAAAATGCCGACCCGGGTGCGCTCGATGATCCAGGTCATCAGCCCGTAAATGGCCAGGCCCAGCACCACCGCGATAAGGCGGTATTTTTCCAGCGCCACGCCGCCGATCACCGGCAGCGCATCGGGCAGCAGAAAGGCACCGGTGAGCGCCTCCGGGCGCGGCACCGGAATCTCGTTGGGCCCCCACACCACATGGATCAGCTCCATGATGATAATGGAGCCGCCCACCGTGACCAGAATCTGCTTGAGGTGGTCGCCGTACACCGGCTTGATCACCAGCCGCTCGAACACCAGACCCAGCAGCCCCGCCACCACCAGGGCGAACCCCAGCGCCGGCAGAATCGCCGCCAGATTGATCAGCAGCGACGGCTCGCTGGCCTGGCTGCTGAGCCACAGCAGCACGCTGGCGCCGGCGAACGCGCCCAAAGAAATAAAGGCCCCGTGAGCCAGGTTGAGGACATTCATCAACCCAAAGGTGAGCGTCATGCCCGAGGCCATCAAAAACACCATGGCACCCATTGCCAGGCCGCTGATGGTCAGCAGTACCCAGGTGCGCGGGTCCATCATCAATAGGGCCACCGCCATCATCAGCAGCAGCAGGAAAATATGCGGCTTGTTCTCGCGGAACGCGGCAAAGCGCGCCAGCACGCCTTGCGGTCGCTCTGTTTGACCAATCATCTCGTCGTGCGCCGACATGGTCTTACTCCTATTCTTATTGGTGCTCGCCGAGCCCCAGACCCAGCAGCTCGTGCTGGAGATCATCGTTGTCGGCGAGTTCGGTCATCTGGCCGGACCAGACCACCCCGCCATCGTTCATCACCGCCGCGGACTGACCCAGGCGGCGGGAAAAATTAAAGTTCTGCTCCACCAGCAGCACGGTGACCTGCTGCTGTTTAAGCTGCTCGAACGCGCCGGCCAGATCGTTGATGATCGCCGGCGCCAGGCCCTTGGTGGGTTCGTCCACCAGCAACAGCTCGCGCGGCTCGATGATCGCCCTGGCGATGGCCAGCATCTGTTTCTGACCGCCGGAGAGGTTGCCCGCCGGCCGGTCCCAGAATTTTTTCAGCGGCGGAAACAGGTCGAACACCCAGTCCAGCCGCGCCCGGTCCAGGGGGCCGTTCACCGCCGCCAGCACCATGTTCTCGCGCACCGTCAGCAGGCTGAAGATGCCCATGTCTTCCGGTACGAAGGCGATGCCCTTGCGGGCAATGCGCGGGGTCGGCTGGCCGGTGATGTCCTCGCCGCGAAAGCGCACCTTCCCGCCGGTGATCGTGGTCAGGCCCATGATGGTGCGCAGCGTGGTGCTCTTGCCGGCGCCGTTGCGCCCCAGCAGCACGGTGAGCTCGCCGGCGGGCACTTCCAGGTCCACGCCGTGCAGAATGTGGTATTGATCGATGTCGGCGCGCACGCCGGACAGGGAAAGAATCGATTCGGCCATCGTTCAGCCCTCCTCGCCGGCGGTGTCTTCCTGTGGCGTGCCCAGATAGGCTTCCTGAACAATCGGCGAGGCGATCACCTCGGAAGGTTCGCCGTCGGCCACCAGTTCACCGTTGTGCAGTACCACGATGCGGTCCGACAGGGAGCGCACCACGTCCATTTTGTGTTCCACCAGCAGAATCACTTTGTTCTGCTTGTTCTTGATGTCGGCGATCAAATCCAGAATCACCGGCACTTCGTCCACGCTCATGCCGGCGGTGGGCTCGTCGAACATGAACACCTCCGGCTCCAGCGCCAGCATCAGCGCCACTTCCAGTTTGCGTTGATCACCGTGGGGCAGATTGGCCACCGGCGTGTCGGCGCGCTTGCCCAGGTTGACCTGCTCCAGATAGGCGGCGGCGCGGTCGCTGATGTCGCGGCGGCGCGAGGCCATCTGCCAGAACACATGGCCGATGCGGTAGCGCGACGCCACCGCCAGGCGCACGTTCTCCAGGGCGGTCAGATTGGGAAACAGGTTGGTGAGCTGGAAGGCGCGGCCCAGGCCCTTATCGGCCCGGGCGGCGGCGCCCAGCGCGGTAATGTCCTGATCGAACAGATGCACGCTGCCGGCACTGGCGGCGAGCTGTCCGGAAATAAGATTGAACCAGGTGGTCTTGCCCGCACCGTTGGGGCCGACGATGGACGTCAGGGTGCCGGCGTGGAACGCGCAGGACACCTGATTCACCGCCACGTGCCCACCGAAGTTAATGGTCAGCCCGCGGGTTTCCAGAACCGGTTCAGAGGCGGATTGGGGGTGCAAGGAGGCCATGGGAGGTCCCTTTTTATTGGAATATTTTCTAGAGTTTTTCGGAAGCCACGAGTCGCACATGGAAAGCGGCAACCTGAAGGGCGTGGCCCGCGAAGGCCACGCCCTTGGCGTTAGCGCTTGTTGCGAATCGGAATGTTCATTTCGTCCATGCCGATCTTGCGAATCAGCTTGGGCACGCCCGCTTCCACGGTGCGGTCGGCGAACCAGTCGTCACGCTTTTCCACTTCGATGCGGAAGTGATACATCTCCTGCATCGCCTGGTGGTCCTCGTCACGCAGCACCATCTTGCCCTTCGGGGTTTCGAACACCAGCCCCTCGAAGGCGTCGATCAGAGCCTCGGTGTCGGTGGAGCCGTCCGCTTCACGGATCGCCGCGGTGATCGCCATGGCCTGGGAAAAGCCCTGGGCGGTAAAGAAGTCAGGGGCGGCGTTGTAACGCTCCATGTGCTGCTTCACGAACCAGTCGTTGATCTCGTTCTTGGGGGATTCGAAGTAATAGAAGCCGGCGCCTTCCATGCCGGGGAACTCGGAGTAGCTCACCAGTGCCGGCAGAATGTTGCCGCCGGTGGCCAGCTTGATGCCGAAGCGGTCCGGCTTCAGGTCCTGGATACGGCTCAGCGGGTTGGCGCTGCCGGCCCAGATGGCGAAGATGTATTTGCCCTGCTCACAGCCGTCGCGATCCTTCAGGGCGCCGAACAAACGCTGGGCGGCGGCGGTGAAGTCGGTGGCGTCGGTGGGCAGGTATTCTTCGTGGACCACTTCACCGCCCTGGGTTTCCATGGCCTCTTTATAGGCGGCCACGCCGTCACGGCCGAAGGCGTAATCCTGGGCGATGGTGGCGACACAGACGCCCGGCTCGCCGAGTGCCACGGCGTTGGAAACCGCGTCCTGGGAAGAGTTACGGCCGACCCGGAACACATAGCGGTTCCAGTCCGCGCCGGTGATGGCGTCGGCCACGCCCTCGGGCATGATGATGCGCTCGTACTGCTCGGCAATCGGCAGGGTCGCCAGCGCCACCCCGGAAGACACCGGCCCCACCACGATGTGGGCGTCGTCCTCGGCGTAGGCTTCTTCCACCAGCGAACGGGCGCGCGCCGGATCAAGCTGGGTGTCTTTATCGATGATTTCGACCTTGCGGCCCTCGATTTCCATGCTGCCGTCGGTGGCGTACTCGAAGCCCATCTTCATACCCACGCTGAGCTGCTCGGCGTAGGCGGACAACGGGCCGGTGAAACCGGTGACGTGGGCAATACGGATGGAATCGGCCGCCTGCGCGAGAGGCGCGGCGGTGAGGGCGGTGAGCGTGAAGGCCGTCGCGGTAATGAGACGCTTCATAGGAATCTCTCCCTTATTTTTCGGCCTGATGGCCGTCTTGTTGTGGTTATGGTCCCCTTCAATATGACTCCCGATTCACCTTTCCGCAAGAGGGTTTCGAAAAAAATTCCACAAACGTGGAATTACCCGCCCGGACCGGCCACGCCACCTGCAAATACCGGAATAGCGGGCCTTTGAGGCGTACTCCACGGTTCGGGAAGGCCGCGTATGGCAGGCATTGGGCCCTGTCCTGGTTGACACAGGGGGTGCGCAAA
>FUFK010044180.1_pt1 | contig 21486 bp, 43 predicted proteins | sample 1021851 | NCBI WGS metagenome assembly FUFK01 (sample SAMEA51879418, study PRJEB19060) | metagenome
AAGCTATTAATTAAGCCACTTGCACCGAAATAAGCGGCAGAAGCAACTCCAACCGCTTTTCCCAAATTGGTAATTGTGCCTCTTAATCCTTTAAGTTCTTCTTGGGATTTTTTAGCTCCTCTTGTACTTACTTCTATGTTAACTTTTTGCGTTGCCATCTTTTTTATTTGCCTTGTGATTTAAAGCTAAACTCATTTCGTTCTTGATGATATTAAACATTGATAATTTATAAGCATTTGCTTCATCAAGATTTTGAGCAAGCGGAATATTATACTCCGTGATATAGTGATATTCATTTAAAAGTTGTATATGCTCGTTATCAATAATGTAGTTAGGGTTTGCGAATATCGGTAAAAGATAGAATAATTGTTGCCCGATACTATACTTATTATTTGACTTTTCAATTTGTTCAATCTCATTCCAAATATCATCCTCCGAACTATAATATTTGTTCTTTTTACTTATTGGGGATTGAGCTGCGTAAGGGAGCGTAAACTGATTATGGCTTGAGCGATCAAAAGCCCAATGCCATACATAATAACTCAATCCCCATTTTCTTTTTTTGATGAATCAGAGAGTTCCATATAATTCATTAGAATCGCAGTTAATATTTTTAACTGAAAATTATAATCGAATTGCTTTAAATACTCTTTCGGATTATTGAAGGCTATCTCTGCGGTACTTCCCAAAAGAGAATTAAAATCCTTCTGTTTGACATTTTCAGATCCATTNGAATAAACATCTGCAAACTCGCCTTGAAGNTCAAGTTTTTGCTTATAGTTTATATCCCTTGCGGTGATCTCTGATCCATCTANTTTTATTTTCATTTTCGCTCCCTTTGAAAATTAACAACTTACTTCAACAAGTGAATTTGATCCGTTTCCTAGTGCTTTAACTTCTANGTCCAGCATCATCGCATTACCCTCATTGAATCCAACGCTTGTAATGATTGATCTTGGTAAGCTGAATCCAAAACTTCCATCAGCTAGAGCCGCTTGATGATTGCAGAGCGTTGCTCCGGTTGATGATCCGGATACTTGAGTTGTGTTGAACCTCTCAAACATATCAAGGAAGTTATTATCATATAAGCAAGAAAAACTTGCAGAAGAAGAAACTTCTCCGCTTCTTGTTGCTACTTCATACCCGGTTGAAGTTATACCACTAAAAGCAATTGGATTATCAATTGTTAAGTTAAATGATGATAGAACCGCATTAGCAACTCCAGCAATAATACGATCNTCTGCATCCCANGAACTCATAAAATAATCATTCCCGGTAATNGCTTGATCTGCTGAAATTGATGCAATCGTAAGCTCTCCCGATGCTGGCTTTGTACCCGATTGAAAAGTTGCCGAGAATTTAACTCTGCCGCCTTCAGTTCCAGCATCTCCCGAAAGCGAAAGGCTNGTTAAGAAACAATCTTTAAANGCAAGATCGGAATNAGNTGCCGGGGATTTCATNACGATAGATAAAATTTGATTTGATGTTTGATNCGNAGTTCCAACTCCNTANCTNCTNGTTGCAANATTTGAAGCGATTGCATAAGGTGCTGAAGTATCTAAAGTCAAATGCGATAACAATAAATCTAGTCCTTCAGTAGTTGCAGTTCCGGAAACACTAATTTCTTTTACCGCAGTTATATTATCTTGAAAAAAGTTGGTATCAAGCAATACCCTTGATCCACTTCTAACATCTAAAGTTTGATTTATTCCCAAATTTGGTGATCCAATACTATCAACATCTAGAGCAATATAATCGTTATCCGGTGATCCACTTGAACCCGGATTTATAGTTCCGTAATCATCCTGTTCTGCTACTAAAAATTGAAATAGTTTAGGATCGTAACTTGTTCCCGAGATAGCCATAATCTAATCCTTTTTTTTCTTTTTTTGTTCTGTTACATAATTAAAAGCCTTTGGCGGTATCTTATCAACCTCCACAATCTTCCCTTCATTGATCTTTNCNATCAAATCTTCATCTGTGCCATAATTCCAAAAACACCAACCGGATTTTTCCGGAATTTGACAATCTTTTTTAATTTTTATTTTCATANNTCTAGCCTTTGAATAGTTAAGGTTATATTCGCTCTTGCCTTATCATCTTCTCTCTCATATTCAACAGATTCACAAACCCCGTTGAAATACTCATCTTCAGTTGAACTTTGGGGACTTGAAAAAATTACTTTTACCCTTTCAGCGATATTTGAAACTTGTTTAAATACATTCTCTGAATATTGACCTCCGGTTGTAATCTCATAAACTAACAATANAGTNTATTGGCGGATTGCNGTNGTTGCAAAACGATCAACAATATCATCCGCTANCGGTTGCAAAAAGAATGAAGAATTACCTCTGTTCTCATCAAAGGACATCGGAACTCCCGTAATCTCTTTTGTGATAACAGAAGCAACTTTATCAATTGCGGTATGAATTTGATTGGTATAATCAATCATACTCGTTCTGCCCTAACCATTTTTACCGGTGTAGCTTGTGCCTCTATGATACCGGAACATTCTACTTCCCAAGANTCATTTGTATTTANAACTCCGTATGAAAATCTAACNTCTAAACCTCTTCCGATAGAATCATACCCACCGCTAATAATTTGTTCAGATACTAGGGTTGAAGTTTGTAATCCGGCTGATGATATTCCTTTAGTAGTATATGTTATCGAAGTATTATCCGTTCCTCTTGTTAGCGTTCCACCGCTATCAATTTTAATTTCTATAAGATCATATTCAACTGAACACCTACCCCGGACATCTACAACATCAGCGGTTGAATTTGCATTAACAGATTTCTTCCTTACAATTCCTTTATTTAAAGCTAGATCATTATGNTGATAAAGAGATATTGATCCGTTTCTAATTCTATCAATTATCCCCGTATCATCAATATTCATAACTTGATTAGATAATTCATCCCTTAAATCTGAATCATAAACTCCAACGATCAAACTAGCGGCTTGGAAAGCGGTAGCCATTACAATTACCTCCGGGTAATCGTGTCCGGTTTTGCTTGCTATCCCGACTCCCTTTCGTGGATAGATAGGTTGTTGAGTCATACTTCTAATCATATCGGAAGCTCTTGGGATTATTGTATTAGTGATTAGTGTATCTGTATCTTGCCCGATCTCCCAAATTGATCCATTTAATTGGCTTACATTTGTACTTGCTTCAAAATACTGAATTAAATTATCNGTATATCTCCATTCTCCATCGCTTGAAGGTTGTGATCCAGCTTCCACTCCTAAATCTTCCCCATCCTTATATAGCACCGCATCGCTTGAAATATATCCGGGAGAATATAGATTGTAAAGATTCGATGTTCCGCTTGCTACCCAATTCGGAGATAATAGAGATCGTTGATTGTATTTAGATGCTTCCGGCAATACAAATAAAACATCATTCAGATCGCATAAATTTGATTCGTATGTACTCACGCTTCAACCCTCCCAATTGGTTTAATATCTTGAATTTCCATTATTTCCAACTCATCAGATACTTTCAAGCGACTAATGATTTCACTCATTAGGCTTATTTGTTTGCCGGTTGGATTTATAGTATCATAAACTTTTAATTCTTTAGCTAACCTAATGCTTTCATTTATATTATTAAAAGTGCCATCATCTTTAAAATCATTGTTCATAGCTTTTTGAAATCTATTTTTCATCTTTTTTTCCTTTTTTTAGGACAGGATTTCATATAATCAATTCTATTCTCATTCGTAGCTAGTCCGCAATAAGTGATGTTATCAGACTCTCCACAAAATCCACAAACAACATCTTTTATTTTGCAATATAAAAACAATTAATCCCTCAACTCTATATGCACTAAATCATCAAATCCATTATCCTTAACCTCGCCATCACTATCCCAATCACCGCCCCAACGAATAGAATATCCTAATTGTTTGGCTATACCTCGAACCATTCCACCCATATAATGAAATCTATCTCTATCTTTCCAATCTATCGGGTAAGGTGCTAAATCAACCGCCTTCCCTTCCATATGCTTCGAGTATTTTACTTTAGTTGCTCCCTTTGCTAATAATTCTTCTTGTCTTTCGGCAGATCGTAAACCTTCAATAATAGTAACATCCATTAATTTAATTAACTCATTAAGAACATTAACGATTCTAGAATCAACTCCCCTCAACCTTTCTCTTGATCTTTTCCCNAATTTATACATTAACTCAATCTCCTAATTATTGACTCCGCCCACTTTCTACCGGGATCGCCTCCCCACAAATCCCAAGAAATAGAAGCTCTTGAAATAGGCTCTTTTCGATTCCTTCTTTCTGCNGGAGTATCGTGCCGAGCAAAAAANGAAACCATCCTACGGATTGAACTCATACTAATATTAGCACCNCTTGATAAATCTCTTGCTCTAGAGATACCAACTTGAGTTCCTCCCTTTTTTGATTTNGGTGCTTNNCTTCTTCTNTNCAANGCTCTCCTCGCTACGTCTTGTACTCTCTTTGGCGGAACAGGCATACTTACCTTCGCCTTTTTAATTTTCTCTTGATTTTCGGCTTTTTAGACCGCTTTTTTTTTGACTTATACATACTTTTTGGCATTATCGGCTCTTTCTTATCATTCTGATCGCTCCAGCTAGTATATCGGTCATTATATCAGCTAACTCCCTAAACATTGGCTCTTCTTTTTGATCTGATACGAAAGGAACGTTTATCGCCTTATCCATTTTTTCAGCTAATCTTTCTTCAACTTCTTTTGATTGGATATATTGAATTAACATCTCTTCTGCTCCCTTTGCTTGTTCATCTGCCATAGCTTTTACAGAATCCATAGCTTTGTCGAGCAACATCTTTTTGAAATCCATTTACGACTCCTTGATTTTTTTTATTTTATAATACAAGTAAATAATATTCATAATTCCGATAGTTAAGCCAATGAAGTAAGGTAATAAATCCATAAATACAATTCCCATACTNCCCAAGCTNGNACCNGATACTTTNANNCTATCCATTATCTAGAGTTTCCTCCGTTTATCCTTCCGGACATATAACTTACCTTATCGCTTAACTCGTTAAGTTCTTTGGTAATATCTTCCCTGTGCCGCAAAGAAGTTTCATCTGATTTATTCCAACGATCTAGCATTTTTAAAACGATACTTTCTAAATTTTCCAATGTTTCTGATTGACCTTTGTTTTCAATTTTAAGTTCTTGTATAGCTTCGCCCTGTTGTTCCGCTCTTTTAGCATTTTGATAGACCATAAAAACGAACATAGCTCCAACTACTCCGATCATCCCGGCTTCCGAATAAACTGCTAAAAATTGCTCCATTATTTATAAGTATATCTCGCTATTAAATTATATGATGTGCTAACAATCCAATTCATTTCTTTCTTTTCTTTTTTCGCCAAGATAATGGATTTAGATTTAATTCTTTTTGATACCAATTTAATTCTTCCTCCATCCTTTCAAATCGAACACGCTCTTCAGATATATGTTTTTGAACAAGATCGGATATTTGATCATTAGCTTCAGCCATCCTTTGTTCCAATATTGTGATGCGATTCTCCACCCTCCAAGCTCCGTAAAGAAGTCCGCCCACCAATACCAATAACTGACAAAGCCACTTAATATTAATGTTAAGGGAGAGATTGTCATCAATAACATCGCCTCGTATGCTTCTAGCGGTTTGAGGTTTTCCATTTACAGACCTATTAGCCATCTAATTACAAAAATAAATATCCAAACAAATCCGAATACTCCAAGCCAAAATCCAATCTCCTTATCTTCGTACAATCTTAATCTCTTCATATCTATGGTGATAATAACACCAGCCACTTCCCTCGTATATTCTTGAGTACCAATGAATGGAAGAATCTTGATCAATAATTTCATTAAATACAGAAGCGTATCGGATTGAGTCCGGATAAACTTGCGGCTCTAAAATAGTTCCGGATTTGCAACTTGAAAGAAGAGTTAAAATAAAGATTGACATTAAAAACAAAACGTAAATCAAAATATAATACCTAGCTTCTTTCTTTGCGTTTTCCCGGAGCCTTCCGTGCCGATAATCATCCCTTGCCATCTTTCGCCTTTGCTTCTTTTATTGCATTTTCATAGCCATTGATTAGAAATTGAACTTCGCTTACCTCTCTTTGAAGTAAAGCAAGTCTTGATTTAAGCTCTTTTATTCTATCTTTTTCGTTCATAGCTATTTTATTAAATACATTTCAACATTTTCAGAAACATCTCTCATTTTAATCCAATTAGATGCAACAGGCTGACCTTTTGTAATTGGAACTTGCCCAAGTAAACCAACTAAATTCCATTCATCTCTATCTTTTCTTTCAACATATTTTTTACTGCTATCATAATCGGGATTAACAATTTTTCTAGTTTTTTTAACAACGAGAGCATCACTTGGGATTTCAACACCTTCGGGTTCTTTGCCTTTTTCATATTGAACAAATTTATTTTCTGTAACTTCATCGTGCTTTACCTTTACTATCTCTACTTCACCTTTTTCATTCTTTTCTTCTATTTCTTCAGTATATGCTTCTTGAACTACCTCGGTAATTTCCCACTCACAAACTTCATAATCTTCAGTTTCATAAGCATCATAATCTGTTCTTTTATATTTTTTATGCCATTGTAAAGAATTTCCACCAAGAACACTAGATCCTTCATTTGGTCTTATTACCCCAATAGGTGTATCTCCATCAGAGCAAGGAACTATCTTATCTCCATCCAACTTAACAGAAGTTCCGAATGGTATTGCTTTTCCATCTTTCGATTCAAAAAATTCAGCGTAATCAATAGCTGAAACCGCAGTTCCGCTTCCATAATAGAGTCCATTTGTATCTAGCCTTGCCTCTGTTCCATCAGCATCTTCGCAGTAGAAAAAATTAGTTGTTGATGCTCCGCTACTTGCATCCGTTATTTTTATAATGCCTTTTGTAGATCCACCCCAAGCGGTACTTGCATTTTTAAAATGCGAACAATCTTCAACACCGGCACTTTCACCAGCTACTATAAGAGCGTGTCCAGCATTAGCTTTATGAAAGAAAACAGGAGCTTGCCCACTTTCACTTTGATTATTATAAACTTGTAATGATATAGCATTAGCTGATGCGGTAGCATCCGTGGTTTTTCCAATAAGTAAACTATTAGTTGCAATCCTCATTACTTCGGTAGTATCACAATGAAATCTCATTTGATCGGAAGAGCCTTTACCATATAACTTCATACCATCAGCATCACAAAGAATTAATCCTGCATCTCCGTGAGTACTGATTGAAAATTTTAATTGAGGATCAGTAGCGTGAAAAATCTCTAATTCAGAATCGGGATCGCTTACACCTATTCCAACATTTCCATCGGGTTTAACAACGAGTCTATAAGTTCCACTAGCATTAACCCCAAGCAATATTCCAGTAGAATCAGCATCATCTAGCCTTACTAACAATCCACTTGGATTACTTGCATCAGCAGTATTATAAATCCTTGAAAGCCAATCTCCGCTTACAGATGCTTTAACTTCCAATGTGTAAGCTGGTTGATTTCCTATTCCAACTCTATTCGTATTTAAGTATAAATTTGATGCAGTACCATCTCCATCAACCACTTGAATAGCATTACTGCCATCACCAGCCACAAGACTATCTGTATTACCATTTAATTTTAAAAGTGATGTATAGCTACTTGCTATACTTGCTCCTGTTAAACTTGCCATTTTTTAATCCTTTCCTTGATTAAAGTTTCGTAGTCAACTACTACGGGTTATTTATTAGATTCCACTTCCTTGCTTCATCTTCCCAAGCCTGTAAGGAAGATTCCCAATTAGCACTCTCCCCGGCAAAGTCTCCAACTAATCCGGATAAACTAGATTGGGTTGATCCTGCCGCACTTGCAAAGGCTAATTTCAAAGCTGAATTAACAGATGCGTTGCTTGTTCCGGCAGTTGCATTCGCCCAAGCTCGAAGCATTGAAGAGATTGATCCCGAATATCCAGCTTCCTCAAGTCCGGCTCTAACGCACCCATTGAAAGAAAGAGCATTAGCATCTACACCGGCTAGGTCTGCAAAATATTCCTTTAAAATTCTATTATTAGATATCGCCATAATTTTATCCGTTAGGGGAGGCAAAAACCTCCCCCAACTTATTTAACTTATTAAGTTACTTTGTGAGTTAGCTCAACTCCGTATGTATCAGCTAATTCTACGCTTCCGCAGAAAATNCTACCTACATAATCGGTTTTAAGTCTCACCGCATCACGCTCAACTTCCATCCTCATAAGATCACCAGCATATCCAAATCCGATAGCCATCTTTGAGAATACTGCACCGATTGCATTGTTTGAAGCAATAGAAATCTCCGGTGATGAATAAATATCCATTCCGGCTAATGCACCAATGAATCCGGTTTTCAACATATCATCTTGCGATGAAGGTGATCCACCGAATTGGTTAGAAGTAACAAGATCATTTGATAGTCCGTATGTTCCATAGATTGCTCTAGGATTGTGAACCATTGAGTACGGAGCTGGTGCGGCTTCTGCTTGAAGTGTACCCAAAGCCGCAAACAAATCATCAACGCTTATCCCGTTAGNTGTATCGTTTGAGGTGTTTGAGAAGTTGCCAAAATTAGCAACGATCAAAGCATCAACCTTTGCCGCAATTGCATTGCCAACTAATTCACCAGCGATACCCGTTACATCGTTCGCATTTGAAAGGATTGCTTCATCGTGAACAGGAACTCTTATAGAATACATATCTAAAGTGATAGTTTTCTTTTCAGAATCTAGTTGCGTTGCAGTTATTGCAGTAGAATCGTGTTCGGAATGAGATGCAACATCTGCACTCGTTACTTGATTTGATCCCAAGTTATAAACCGGGAATGTTATTGTATCAGCCTTATCTCTTGATTCTTGCATCACAAGAGGCAAACAAACATTTGCTTTGGAAAAATGCACCATTGCATCAGCGAGAACTTCTTGTAGTGATCCGGCAAAGTTACCGGTATCTCCAGCAGCCATATTTAACTCCTATTTCTTAAAAATTTTGTTCCATTTTTCAGTAGGAATATGAGTAAATGATGATCTTACTTTTGAAGGTGTTTTATCCGCACCAACCGAAAGACTAAATCCATCCTCAAAGCTAACATCCTTCCCATCTAATTGATATTTCATTTCTCCCTCCCTAGTGTTTTGAGTCGTAACTCTTCCGCTAGTTGGATCAACGAAATCCGGAATTGAATTTGCTTTTCTAGGCTTGGTTCGCCCGGAATGCGGATTTAATTCGTTTGTAGATTGATTCATCTATTTTACCTTTCTGATAGTCTCTTGCCGCATCAACCAAGTTCTTATAACCTTGAGTTTCAGCCGGCTGATCATTCCCTACCGAAGGAACTGATTGTTTATTACTACGCTCTAAATGGACTCTCAACGCATTATTATCGAGTGAGCCATACAAAGCCTTATCTTCATCGTTTAACTTGTCTAGAAGCATATCTCTTTCTTGTGAGTATTGAGCATCATAAACTTCTAATCTAGATTTCAAATCGGTAATCATCTGATCTTTTCTATTTGATTCCTCTCTTACTAGATTTAAAGCGGATTCGTATTCGCCTTTGTTTTCCATCTCTTTTAGCTTCTGATTTTCAGCGTCTTTTGATACTTGATTCTTCAAGGCATCAAATTCGGCTTTTATCGTATTTTTTTCGGCAACAACTTCCTTAAAACGATTATAAGGAACATCATTCACGGGAGCTTCTTTTACCTCTTGCTCTNGAGTTTGTTCTTCTTTNACCTCTTGAACTTGAGTTTCTTTTTCCATTTTAACCTCTTGATTGAGTTATAAAAATCTTATCGCTTGCCTANTTTTAAATTGATTGGCTTGCTTGTTTCTTTGTCTAAATTCTTTTGAATTGTATTTGCAAGAAAATTCAATGCTTTTTTGCGGTTTTCNNTACGAACATTATGAACATTATANCCGTTCTTTTTATTGCCTAATACTTTCTCGCCTTCTAAAAATATGATAGTTGTTTTATCACTTGTGCTTTTAACTTGTATCTTCTTCATCATATCNCCGGTTAGATGAAGATTAACTTTTGAAGTATCATTATTTAATGATCTTCCTANAAATTGTTTTAANCTATCGCCTTTNCCAATCTTATCATCACCTCTTCCGAACTTCCGCATATCATTCTTCTTNTATTTCTTATANGTTCTTGATCTTAATTTTGGTTTTTTATCATCTTGCATTATTCCNTTCAAAGCATCTTTTTTAATTGCTCCTCGGATAAATTGACCTATCTTATCCCAATCTTTAGAAGTAAACCTCAATGCTNTATCTAACTTCATACNGGTACAAACTCGTGCCTACAATTATAAGAACCGCCTTCAGTAAANGTAACCGGGAGATCNTTAATCTCATCAAATGTAAAGCCTTCTGAATTTTTAGGGTTATCTAATACCGCCCGGCATTCTTNTCGAACTTTGTTATCATCAGCACCTACATATTTAAATCTTTGCTCTTNATCACCTTCAAACGCTTTTTGAGTTGTGCTTCTAAANAATCTGCTGATCGTATCGTTTGTTGCTACTCTTGATTGAGCGATTTGATTTGTGCCGCTAAACTCATTGANCAATCTTTCAGATATTGAACTAACAGATTCACCGGATACTAATCCTCTAAATACTTCTTTTTTTAATTTGTTGGAGAGAACCCTATTTTCATTGACAAGAGATTCGATTTCTAAATCCATTAGTAACTGCAATGATTCAAGATTTAATCCGCCTACATCAACACCAAACTCCCCGGCTCTTGTTATGATGCTCGCCATCTCTTTATTGAAAGAAGTTTCAAATTCTTTTGCGATCTTATCNTATCCCAATCGTTTACTTTCTTCAAAGAAATCTAATGCCCTCGATAGCTCTATATATTCCGATTCCGTTAGTGATTCCAATCTAGGTAACAATTGATTCACCTTCTCAACCATCTCCGTTTTGATCTTTGCAAGATCATCATAATATTTNTCTACAAAACTAGCCAAGTAANTGATCCAATACGCTTGNTGGTTGTTGTGGTTGNTCTTCAGCTTGTTCNATCATAATCTCCTCTTGAATCTCTCCAAGTTTCATATCGAGTTCTTCNTCAGTTATNTCGCTATTAAAATGCCTAAATANTTCTCGNTTGCTCATAATACCATTATCTAGCATAAATTGAAGTTTNTCTTTTTCCTTTGACCACTCNANAGGAACTTTTGATTCTTCAAAATCAACCGCATAACTATCATCGAAAACTCTACCGGTATGAACTTCAATCAATCTTTTATCTACTTCGTACCGCATTTGTTCAAACTCTTTGAATAGAGGNATATCNGATTCNCTNGATTCCTCATTCTCAAGGTTCATAATCTTTAAGGCGATGCCGGAAGGCGGTGTAGTTCCTTGAGCGAAGTTGATACTNAANGAATGATTTTGAGCGGTAATCGTGAGATATTCTTTTATNCCGCTAATCATTCCGGGTATGTTTGAAGGAGGTGCTATATATGAAAGATTCGCTCCTTCCGGCAAACTAATCAATCGGTCTATTCCAAACTTAATATTCGGAATCTCCGTATCTATCCCGGTCATTACAGGCGATCCGGTTTGGTATCTAATCGCTAACATTATCTCCGTGAATCCGATAGAAGCATTTACTGCACATCTAACTACATCAGACGCATTATAAGGAAAACAGATTCGAGATATTGGATTGATACCATAGATGTTTATCATCTCCGGATTGCCTTCAATCGCCTTAATTTTTTCATCGGANGTAAACAAGAAATGCAAACCCGGCTCTCCATCTCTTTCTTCGCTAAAGAAATANAATTGCCTNTTGCCGCTTGCATCCTTACCAATCTCATAGCTATAACCAAACGGGATCGTTTCACCTTCGTAATAATANTCTTTTACNTTNGGGAGAATATCATATTCAANTCNATTCTTTCTAGAGTTCCACTTGCTTCTNATATGGATCATTCCAAGAGTCCAAGCAAGTTCNGANGCGGTTCGTAAANTTGAATCAAGATGATAGGTATATTCTAGATANTCCTCCGCTAGTTCGCCTTGAATAAATCTTCGAGGCGGTGCTTTGTATAGCATCATTCTAGCTCTAGCAAACTTCGGCAGTACTCTTAAGAATGTTACGGGGATTTGGGAGAGAGTATGTCCGGGGAAGTATGGTTCAATATGAGAATCAATATTTCGATTATAATAGAAATCAAGAGCAACTTGCTTCTTTGCATATTCATCTTCNAATACCATATCTTCAGCTTTACGAACTGAATCTATTACCGCCATTCTTCCCAAGTTTGGGATCGTTATTTTATCGTGAAATTCCATTTACAACTCTATACTTATCGGTTTTCGTGAAACAATCGGATGCTTATATGCGATATAATAAGAACAAGCATCAAAAGAATGAGTAAGTGTTATATCGCTTTTATCAATCTTTCCATCTCTTGAGCGTTGCACTTGTTCNAAATCTTTTATCAANTAAGTNCATTTAGGGTCTATCGTCATTCTAACTTTACCATTAGCATCCTTTAACATNCTGTTCAAAGCGTTTAGCCGGTCTATTACCGGAGGATTTGTTTTTCTTGCTATCACTTGAAATTTAAAATCTCTTAAGATCTGATGATCAGATCGGTTGCTTGTAGTTGANCTAGCTGATCCCGAAGCATCCGGATAANNCGGGATCATTGGAGCGATCTTATTCATCGCCTTCGCCATCTCTTCCGTATTGCTATTGGTTTGCCTTATCTCATCAAAGTAGTGAATCGTTCCATCACTAAACTCACAACCAAGNACCGCACTCATATAATCAACATTGAAATCCATTCCCCAAAAAAGNTTATTTGATAATTGATTNGCTTTTTTAATATGAATATTTCTATCAAAGTTATAAGCCGCTCGATTNCCGGTAGTCTCAAACGATGCTAGAAATTCAGTTTTAAAAGCTCTTTCATCCATCATTGATCTAGCTTTTTTAATCTCTTCGCTCGGTACATAACCACCATCTAAAGTCGTATATTGCCAACTCTGCCAATCCGGATCGTTGGATTGTCCTTTGAGGTAAGCATCGTATAGATGATCATATCCGTTAGGAGTACCAATAAACAAGGCTTCCCCGTCCGTTGTTGTTAGCATAGGATAGATTATCTCCTCCCAAACTCTTGGCTTGATATAACTATATTCTTCAAGCACAACCATCTCAATGCCGGCTCCTCTCAAGTTGTTCTCTTGCTCCGCTCCTTTGATAGCGATCTCGGCATCGTTGGGAAGTTTGATTAATAACTCCGATTCATTTATTTGACAATTATAATCTCTAAACATTTGCCGCATAATCTTCCAAGTTGTTGATTTGCCTTGCCTGTAAGTTGGTGTAATGATCCATCTCCTCTCTCCGGCTTGAACCTCTTTCGATAGCAACCAAATCAAAGAAAGGTGAGACTTGCCAAACCTTCTCCCGGCAACCAAAACCTTCCGCTTTGCCGGATGATTGATTATCTCTTTCCTTTTCGTATCTACTGACCAATTAACCAAAAACTCTCTTCATTAATGCTTTGGGTACTTTCTTCCCGGCTTTGTAAAGCCTTTGCATCCTTGCGATGTCTTTTCCCCTTTGACTTCTTTCGCTCCCTTTCGCTCCCGATAAATACTTTTTCGGTACGCTTTTAAATCTTTTGTCTTTTGCAACNTTACGGATTTTCATCTTCTTTTACGTTCCTTCCTTGCTAAATCCGGATCGTGTTTAATAGCCTTACGTCCTTTGGCGATCTTAATAAATGAATTAACTCTAGCATTTGCCCAGCTCGTTGGAGTTTGCCCCGGTCTAGTTCCGGAAGCTACTGCCGCACCCAAACCTCGATTGTAAACCTTAAATAATGTTGAAGGAAGCAATTTGTTTTTATTGGCTAATGATGTTAATCTTTTTCTAACGGATGCGGTCATTAATCAATCGTTAATATTTTAATCGGTTCGGTTTTATGCGATACCTCTCTTGTTTCTTTTGCCTTGCCTTCTGTTCTATCAGATAAATACGTTACTGCTGACATTGATCCATTCATCGCCATAGATAAAACTCTTCTAACCATCTTTTCCTTTTTAGATAAACCACTTTCATCTTGTTCATCCCAAACTTTATTAATTATATCGGCTAACGCTCCTCTTCTTCCGTTTGGGTTGGCGTTGTTACCCGGCTTGAATTGAGTTGCTGGATTGCCGCTATAACCTTTTTTAAATTTTCCGTTTGATCTCCGATTTTCCACCGATTTNGATTTACTACTCATTATCAACCAATGCCATCATCAAAGGTTTGTTTAATTTATCCATTAACTTATTCAAGTCTTTTTCAGAGTTAGGAACATCGAACTCTAATCTCCAACATTGATTAATTTTAAGATTTTTAAATCCAACAAGTTCAACATTTAAGGTTATGCCTTCTTTTTCTTTTTTCATAGATGCCCGGACATCATATACTAATTTTCTGTCTATCGCCCTGTCTTAAAAACTGATTTTATGCGAGTGAGGATTAGTATGCTCCTCTACTATTACATAATTATTTAGACAAAATTTATTTAAATTTGCTTGTAAGTGTTGTTATTGTTGGATTTGCTTGTAGACAAAATTTTTTTAAAAGAGTTTCTCGTACTAGAAACGGGGATAATAGAATATAATAGAATAAAATAGGATACTACTTGAACCCAAAAACAAGGGATTTAGGGTTGGAATAGTATATTAATTTTGATTTATCAGTTCTATAGAACTCCGTAGAACTACACAAATAAGAATAATTAAGGGTATACTTTTTAGGGGAGTTATTTTTCTTTTTTAATCTTAAGTATATTTAAAAGTTAATCCATTTGTATTTTTTAGAAATAGAGGTATGGATATATCCAATTAGTTTATTCTTTTGATTCTCTTCTCCTCCGAAATGCGTATTTTTTGGGAGGTTCTTTTTTTGCCATCTGAAATTATATTTTTTGATAGCTAATTTTGTTAGGTTAAAAATATAGAATGTATCGGACATCACTACAATATAGAGAAATTGTTTTTTGCTATTTATAGCGTTTTGAATGTTTTTTTCGTACTTCTCATATTCTAAAAGACAAGTTTCGTAATATGTATTTCTTATCTTAATCTCCGCAATATAACGATCTTCTTCCGCATCATAATCGCAAAATATATCTTTTGTGAGATTGAATGATGTTTGTGCTTTTTTATTTATGAACGATACAACAAAGGCACTAGCCAAATCGTGCAAGATGTTTGATCTGCTTATCACAATCCTATGAAATTTCAAAATCCATAACAAACAACTTATCTATCGCCCGGTCATAGTATTTAACAACGCTATGATAATCAATGCCCTCGTTCCTTGCTATTTCCTTGAAACTCAATCCTAAATCAAAGTGAGAATCGAATATCTCATTTTCTCTTCTGCTGAATTTATCTACTGATCTTCTCCCTATTAAAAAAGATTTTAGTTCTCTTTCTTTTTGTTCTCGTTCTTTTTGCATCTTCTCAAGTTTGTTTTTTTGATCTCCGCACATTGGGCAAGGTTTGATATGTGGCTTCATAATTACCTCTTTTTACTTAATTTAATTAATTCGGTTGTTAAATAAACTATGCAATCCAATAATTCTTCTATTGATTCCTTCATCCAATCTCTACCATCATCCGGATCAATATCAGAACCATATTTTTTTTGACCGAGTTTCAAACGCTCTTCTATCATTCTTATAATTTCTTTATTCATCTGATGATACGCACTTACAAATATGATCTAATTTCTTTCTTATTTTTACCAAGCTGATCATAAATATAATCAATCCGATTGCGTTTATTGTTACCGCTATGAACCAGCCATTACTTTCCAACCCTGTGAAAAATTCCCAAGTTAGCCAAGTTATAGATTCTTTCATTTATCTCTCCTTTTTTTAAATTTTGCCTCGATTGGTAGCCAACCAAATTCCACTTGTTACAGATATTTCCTATCATACCTGTGATTTATGAAAAAACGAGGCATTTATGGAATACTCCTGTAATCAGAAGTTTCCGAATTTGAATTTTTCTTTTGCCGGATATGTGGAGTTTTGCAATTCATACACCGGATTATTCTAAATCTGTTTGCGGTTGTAAAATAAAATTTATCTGTTTCCTCAAGGTGATCCGATCCGCAATTTGTACAAACGCTCGCATCCATTAAAATCCCGATATTTGGATGATTTTTCATAAACGGACGCAATTTAAGATATACATCTTCTAAACCCCGAACATCTTGCTTATTATATTTTAACATTAAATCAAGAGCTTCTTGATCTCCTTCAACGCACTTCTTCCAAAGTTCAAAGCCGCCATACTTACCAACATCAATTTTTTCATTTAGATTAAATCTTTTTGTTAAATAATCTTGTTTATAACTCACAAAAGCAAAGTTCCTTCTTGCAACTTTTAAAGTATCTATTGTCCTGTATGGAGTTGGAGGTTCAATATCATTTAATATAAATCTTGCTTTTAGTTTACGATCATCGAAGCGATCTATATTATGTCCAATACAAATATCAGCTTCATCTAATAACTGCCAAATATTTTTTAAAATTCTAGAATCATCTCGATTAACTGCTTCAGTTGGATTTACAATTCCATATTTAATCTTATCATCATACAACCATTTAGCCGACCAGCTAATTACAAACCAATCTTTTATTATATTATCGTGAGGTATAAATTGTTTATATAATCCCCAAACATAAACTTCCATAGGTGCAGTTTCTATATCGTAAAGAAGAATTTTAGGTAAATCCCCGGTGTTAATTAACTCATCCATTAAATTATGATTAAATTGTCTATTGCAAGATTTGCATTTATACCTAACCGATATTTTCATCCCATCGGCTTTTCGATAATGGTATCCCTTTCTAGAAAGATGCCCCGAGGAGCAATGTTTGCAGATCATTTTGATTTCCTTTCGCATTTTGGACAAGTAATTTTTTTCTTCCCGTAGCTTGGGAAATCTTCAAAATAATAATATAGCTTTTTATTTAGTTTTTTATTATCAGCATAATTATTTCGCAGTTTATCCCATTGCCAACATTGGCGGCACTCACGACAATGAAAAATATTTCGATCAGCATCGTGAGCGGTTGAGTTTTTATANCCAGCTTGTTTTTTGCCAACATTATCATAATATTTATTAACCCAATTTATTGAATTATCATACTTATCCAATTTGACCACCTCCATTAAATAATTCATTTACAATTCTAGCATCTATATCAGAAGTATTTTCAACTTTTGGATCATCCGGAACTAAATCAACACCACAACATTCACTTGATTGTTTAAGCTGGTAATCATTGGGNAGTAATTTCTTTCCGCACTTACNACACCACGCTTTGAATAATCCCGTTGGAGTTTTTAAAAACGATCTCTTTTTAACTTCCGGTTGAATATCAATCACTTCATCATCCCAACACTCTTGATTTAGCCAAGTGGTTGGATGTTTAATATATGCCTTATCTTTGTGCTTCCAAGTTTGTTTCTGTTTTTTTAATGCGTTTATTAAATTATCAAATGATGTTTTTTTCAATGCTTGGATAAAAGATTTATAAGCCTTTGGCTTGGATACTTTTTTATCATAAACATTCCAAAATTCTTCAAATTGATCTATATATATATTATTATCTTTCTTATACTTATTGTTTTTGTATCGTTCCTGTATCGCTCGTGTACCCGTTGGTGTATCGTTTTTATTTTCTTCAATCTGATAAGTTGCGTAATTACAGATACTTACAATGTTTTGCCCTGTACCCGTTTTAATGTCAATCATTTTACACTTTTGTAACATTTTTAAAAACCTTTGAACTTTTCCGATTGACCAATCCCACCGCCTAGCTAGGTATCTAATACTAGCATCAACCTCACCCGGTAATAATTTTACTTCCTCCCCATTAATAAACTTTATTCGTTCTTTGTACGTTACCATAAGAAGCAAATCAATCCAAGCCTTCAATTTTTCGGAATTGTTCCAAATCCAATTGTCTCGGATTTGTCTATGTAGTTTTATATATCCGTTATTCATAAAATTTGCCTACTTGGTAGCTTCCACCAACCTTATTAAATAATTTAGCATTTTAGTAGGCAATCCTTTTAAAAATCTCATAAGCAACTTGAGGAACTATTGCGTTTCCGAGTCCTTTAAGTCTGTCCACCCGATTGGGAATCCCATTAGCCACTCTACCCAGTTTGGGTTCAGCGTTCCAGTACCCGTGTTTCGGACTTCTTCGGAATTGCCTAGCATTCTCTGCATTTTTCCAGTTGGTTTGCCTGCCGCATCTTCGTTTGCGGTTGGAGTTGGAAACATTTTTGGTTCTTCCAAAAGTCCTTTTTCTATTGCATTTAATTGATCGTTTAGATTCAAAGGCATTTTTCGATCTATCCTTGATTTCATACTTTGATAAGTTCTTTTTCCTCTCTCCATATTTGCGTCCGGAGTACGAAACAATCCATATTCTTTTTCTGATGTGCCAAGCACCAACTTGGTTTGCTCCCACAATTTGCCATTCTGAATCATACCCGATTTGGGCAAGATCTGCAATAACTCTTGTTCCGCCCCGAAGAGTGAGCATTGGCACATTCTCAATAACTGCATATCTTGGTCGTATATCGCTAATAATTCTGTACATTTCTGTCCATAAACCCGACCTTGTTTGCTCTCCTGTTTCTTCATCTATTAAACCCTTTCCTTTTCCAGCTATTGATATATCTTGGCAAGGAAAACCTCCCGTAATAAGATCAATATCTTTAAAATTTTTGGTATCTAGTTTAGTAATATCTTTATATATAGGAACTCCCGGAAAATTTTTTTTTAAAACTTTTTGACAATATTTATCAATTTCACAAAATCCAACAATATCTAAATCATCTTTCCAAACCCAAGAAGCCGATAAAGCAAATCCACCGATTCCGGAAAATAAATCAAGCATTCTCATTCATTAAAATCCTCAAGCATTAATTTTAATTCTTTTAAAAACTCTTTACTTCTTAAATGAGATTTTTTAATTGTTTTATTTCTTCTTTGATTCAAATCTTCAAATCTTTCTTTCCCTAATCTTTTTAAAATAAAATCTCTATGATCAACGGGATTAGAACCTAGAAAGCGGTGGCATCCATAACAAAGAGCCACCGCATTATCCGGATCAAAGCGAACCGCCCAATTTCCTCGCCCGTAAAAATGTGAACAATGCAAACCCATTCTTTTATTAGAATCTAATGGTTCATAATACTTTCCACATCTTTGNCAAGTCCAATCATCTCTGCATCGTATGTAATTAGAAAAAACTACATCTTGAGGGAATCGCTTGATAGCCATTAGAAAGGAACATCTCCTTTTCTGCCGCTCATAACATAATCAACCCAATCCTCAACCTCTGCAATAGTCTTATCCGTTAATTCCTTGCCCATTTTAAAGGCTTCTATTGCGAATCCGTGCCTTACCTTGCCTTCTGCGATTTTATCCCAATTTGGCGATTCTTTCGCATTGGTAGATTTAGTACCTGCATTTTTACCTTTAGGCGTTACGAAATATTCGCTTGTTCCATCATCCTTGCTTTTATGCTCAATAGTAACAATATCACCTTTCCCGTATTTTTGCAGTTTTGCAGATAGTAAGGTTGTNGCAAAGAATACATATTCAGTACCCTCAACCTCCATCCCATACATAAACCAATCCCCGTTTTGATTGCTTCCTGTTTTTGGCTCATCAAATAACAAAGTTGCATCAACAATATCACCAACTGATATTATTAGTTTATCTCTATTCATACGCTCTCCTATATTACGTTTATTAAGTGAATGATAATAATAAAGAAAAAGATTGGCACTACAATAATCGGTGCATACCGATCAATCCAATCAATTATTATTTCTATTATTTGCATTATTTACGCTCCTAATTTATGGGATTATTCCCGTTAATAAGTTTTTTATAATCGTGCAAAAATTGATCTGTTATATCTTTTTCAAGTTGCTGATCCCAAACGCTTACTATATTCGGCTCTCTATCTTTGTAATCTTTCAAAGTAAAATTTATATCCTCAATAAATTCATCAATGTTTTTGCCAGCCGAATGAGTGAAAGCGAAAGATGTTTCAGTTTCAATTTGAATTTCAGCGTGGTATCTTAAATTGTGAGGAATACTAATCACAGATTCCGGGTTTTGAATTAATGCCAACCTTTACCTCCTTTTTTGGGTTACTTAAATCTTTTAAAATTTGTTCAGCTTCAATTTTCTTTTGCTCATCGGCACAAATGCGAGCAAACACCTCCAAACTTTCAAGTATTAATTTATGTTCATTTTTTGATACTTTATACTTAAACATTTAAAACCTCATTCATTTCATTCAAACAACTACCGCAAGTTCTTGTTTTCTCGGTATCACAAACCCGACAAGGTTTATCAGATTCAGTATCTTTTTTAATTGAATCATCAATCATATTATCAAGATCAACCATTAAACGCTCAATCTTGTTAGATAATGCCTCTAATTCGCCTAATATCGCATCTTTTTGGCAAGCATCAAGGTTTCCTTCGGTGTTAAAATAAAACTCCGTTAATTGGCTTTTTATTTGTTTTAGGTTTTTAGTACGCTCGGACTCCCAACCTAGTTGAACTCCTATAATTGGTAATATCATTTACTGAACTCCTCTTTCTCTTTCCAAGAATTTTATAAATATTCTTTCAATTACAACACTTGGAATTTTTGACATAAAAGCCCATCCCTTATTTTGATCGTAGTGATCATCTACTAAAGATTTCCTAAATTCTTTATTGGTAGACCTCCACCAAGCTAGTGCAGTTGCCCTAGCGTTTGGAATTGTTACAATTTTATTTTTCACTTTACTGATCTCCTTCTTCTAGTTCAGAAATAACTTTTTTAAGATCGGGTAAGGAAATATTAACCCGAAACTTTTTTACTTTTCCGTGTTCCGATAATTTTACTTTAGTTATGCCTCTTAAGTGATAACCCGTTGTTCCTCTCCAAATGCTCATATTAGGCTTTTCTATTGGTTTAGGAAACCATTTATATTCGTATGCTCCACCAATTAAAACTCCATTTTCATCTTTCTCGTAAACTTGTCTCCATTCACCTTGCTCTTCTTCGTTTTTTATTTCTTTAATTTCAATATCAAAACTTTCTCCTTTATGCTCTCTTAACTCTTTTTCAAAAAGTTTATTATATTTATTTTTCATTTTACTACTATCCTTTATTATTTAGTTATTTTTAAACTCTTAAATTGATTTTTGAACCTTGCTATGTTATTCAATCTTCTACTTTCCTTATCTTCTAAATCACTAACAATAGCATCAGCAATTCCCCTAGCGTAACGCTTCCCGAATCCGTTTTTCTTTGTTAATGTATCCTCAATTAACATAAAAGCCATTTTTCTACTATTTTCATCGC
>FUFK010019460.1_pt1 | contig 21483 bp, 21 predicted proteins | sample 1021851 | NCBI WGS metagenome assembly FUFK01 (sample SAMEA51879418, study PRJEB19060) | metagenome
TTTTATTTGGAGCGGGCGAAGGGATTCGAACCCTCGACCCTAACCTTGGCAAGGTTATGCTCTACCCCTGAGCTACGCCCGCTTGAATTAATAATACTTATATAACTTTTTTTTTGTTAATCAAATAAAATATAATTGATTAATTCATTTACATACACATTAATTTAACAGTAAAAAAAATTTTGGTATGTTAAGTTATTTTTATAAATCCAATATAATATAAAATGAAAACGTTTAGACAATATATTGAATTTATTGATGATAAATCAAAACTTTTAGAATTAAAAGTTCTTGATAAATTNAATGAACTGGGTTTGGANTATTTTATTTACGAACACCCTCCTTTAAGGACTGTTGAAGAGTCAAAAGCTTTAAGAGGAGAAATGCATGGGGGCCATACAAAAAATTTATTCTTGCGAGATAANAAGAAAAAAAATTATCTAATTACTGTTAATGAAAATCAAAAAATTGATTTGAAATTTTTAGAAAGTGAACTCTCTACTGGGAGGCTTTCATTTGGCAGTCCAGAAAGATTATCACAATTTTTAGGTGTAAAACCTGGTGCTGTATCACCATTGGCACTCTTAAATGACAAACATAATGATGTTGCTTTTTTTATTGATCATAATTTATTAAGTGAAAATATTTTAAATTTTCACCCGTTAGTAAATCATTTAACGGTTTCAATAAAAGTTACAGACTTTAAATACTTTCTCAAAAGTCAAAATAAATTTTANAACGAGATTTATTTTTGATTTTTTGTAAATATTTTTAATTAAAAGTTCAATTTTAACCTTGCAAAGGTTAATATTAGAACCAATTTATAATTTATAGAGAGAAAATTATGCTTATTGGTAATTCTGAAACAAATGGAAGTGAAAGTTCAAATAATATAAAGGACGTAACCTCTGATAACTTTATGGAAGAAGTTATTGAATTATCAAAGACAACACCAGTCATTGTTGATTTTTGGGCTCCTTGGTGTGGACCATGCAAAGAATTAGGTCCCAATATTGAAAAAGCTGTAAATAATGCCAACGGAAAAGTTGTTTTAGCCAAAGTAAATATTGATGAAAATCAAGCAATTGCAGCTCAACTAAGGGTTCAATCCATTCCAACTGTTTATGCCTTTGTTGACGGTCAACCAGTAGATGGATTTATGGGCGCTCAACCAGAATCAGCCATAAATGATTTTGTAAAAAAAATTTCTGATTTAAATAAAGCAGGTCCAAATATTGAAGAGATGATTGAAAATGCAAATGCTTTATACAATGAAAAAAATTACTCTGATGCCGGAGAAATGTTTGAGACTATATTATCTATTGACGCTGAAAAAAAAGAAGCTATTTCAGGTTATATTAGATCTTTGGTGGGATTAAAGAAGTATGATGCAGCAGAAAATTTTATTGAATCTATTGATGATAAACTTAAAGACGATAATTTAGTTAAAGATGCAATAGGAGCTTTAGAGTTATCACTTAAAGCTAAAAATGCATCATCAAAAACTGATGAACTTAGAATGAAAATTGAAACTAACCCTAAAGATATGGAAGCAAGACAGGAATTAGCCGTTGCATTATACGGATCAGGTGAGATTGAAGAAGCACTTAATTGTCTATTAGATTCAATTTCTGTCGACAGAAACTGGAATGAAGAGGCAGCAAGAAAACAACTTGTTGAATTTTTCTCAGCTATAGGTTTACAAGATCCTGTTGTTGTAAGCGCTAGGAAGCGTCTCTCTTCAATTTTATTTAGTTAATTGATTATTCGGAGTTTAAAATTTCAAAATTTACCATAGAAAATAACAANCTCCCAACAGATTTACCGGTTTTTCCTTTGCAGGGCGCCCTGCTTCTACCAGGTGGAATTCTGCCGTTAAATATTTTTGAACCTAGATATATCCAAATGGTTAAAGATACCCTAGCTACTAATCACAGACTAATAGTAATGACACTTCCCTTACCTGAAAAATCTAATGGCAGCGAAATTTATAAACTGGCTTGTGCTGGAAAATTGATTTCTTTTGAGGAGACACTTGATGGAAGATTTTTAATTTCATTAAGCGGTATTATGAGGTGTAGACTATTAGATTCACTTGAAGAAAAAGGTGGTTACAGAAGAATGAAAGTCGATTTCACTGATTATTTGGATGATATGAGACCAAATGACATTAAAATTGAAAGAAATGGATTTTTTAAAACACTTAGGTCTTATTTTGATATGAAGGGACTCTCAGCCGATTGGAAAGCAATTGAAAAATGTGAGGATGAAAAACTTATAACTACTCTTGCAATGCTTTGCCCCTTCAGCGATGCTGAAAAACAAACACTAATGGAAGCAAACAGCTTAAATGAAAGAGCAAAATTAATGAAAGTAATTTTAGAGATGAGTATTTTTGGGAGTGGTGATCAAAATGTCAAAAAACATTAATCAAGATAAAGTTGATCCTAAATTACTAGAAATTTTAGTATGTCCAGTTACAAAAAGCGATTTACAATACGATAGCAAAAATAATGAATTGATTAGTAAGCAAGCTGGTTTAGCGTATCCAATTCGAGATGGCATTCCAATAATGCTTGAAGAGGAAGCAAGAAAAATTAAAGATAATAGTTAATTATGGTTAATGTTAAGGAACTTCGTATAAATAAAAATAAAAATGAATTAACAGTTACATTTGATGACGGCTTCTCTAATACTCTATCATCAGAACTTCTGAGAGTTGAAAGTCCATCAGCAGAAGTTCAGGGCCATGGCCCNAACCAAAAAAAAACACCTTCACAAAAATCTAGAGTTGTTATTGAAGATATTGAACCTGTTGGAAATTATGCTGTAGCTATTAAATTTGATGATGGCCACAACACTGGAATTTTTTCATGGTCATACTTACAAAAATTATCTTTAGAAAAAGATAAACTATGGAAGGATTACCTCAAAAGAGTTGATGATTTAAAAATAGAACGCTAATTAATTTTCTTTCATTATCTCAACTAGTTGATGTTTTATTGGTTGGAAATTGTTTGAAACACTTAGTAATGACCCAAAAGTATTTTGACTATTATTAGAGGTATTTGAAAAAAACCAATCTATACTATCTGTCATTTTAGTAACTGAATTTACCCAAAATTTTCTATTATTTACATATTTGTTCAAAACAACTCTTGATCCTAAGTCTAAGCCTCTTTCCTTTGCCCATAACATTGTATCTGTAATTTGCAATATGTCGCCTATTGCTAAATTAAAACCTTGGCCAGCTAATGGATAGATTGAGTGAGCAGCATCACCCAAAAGGACTGTTCTTGTTCCAGTAGGGTTTGGAACATCAATACGAAATATTGGCCATTCGTTAATTTTTGAAATTAAGTGCAAATCACCAAGAGAAGATCCAAATTCCTCTTTAACCTTTTTTTCAAAATCTTTAGATGGTAAATTTCTAATTGCATCTATTTGTTTTTTATCTAATGACCAAATTAATGACGATACTGCTCTTTTATTGGGTTTTATATCTTTAGCTAAAAGAGCCAATATTCCAGTTTCAGAAAAAACTTGCCAAGAGACATTTGGGTGAGAAGTTTCATGTTCCATAATTGCCACTAAACCAAATTTTTTAATCCCATGATCTTTTGTTTTAATATTCTGAATTTTCCTTATTTTTGAATTTGCTCCGTCAACTCCAATAATTAATGAAGAGTATATTTTATCTCCTGATTTCAAAACTATTTCATTATTATCTGAATCAGATTTTATACTTCTGATTTCATCTTTAACTTTAACGAGTTTTTTATTCTTTTCTATTTTAGATATCAATGTGTCTAATTCTTGATGTAAAACATTATTTTCAGTTAAGTAACAGATTGGAAGAGATTTCTTATCTTCAAAAACAGTAAAATTTTTCTGATTTTGGGTTTTAATATTTATTTTTTTTGTTGGAAATGATTTTTTTTCAAAATCTTTTAAACCAAGCTCTTTAAACATCTTAAATGATTTTGGGGAAAGCATGGTTGTTCTATCATCATTTATTTTATAATTTTGAATATTTTCTATCCAAAATGGAATAATGCCTTTCTTAAAAAGGGATACAATTGTTGTTTTTGCAGAAAGCCCACTGCCAACAACAATTACTTCAAAAAAAAATTTTTCCATTTTCACCATGTCTAATTTTAAAATAGCAATAAACTTTATATTTTAAATCTATATTAATTTTTTTAAACTTTAACTGCCTTATAAAGCACTATATTATATTACTATTACTTAGTCCCATAGGAGTAAAATGTTTAACCCTGAATTCGAAATATTTAATGACTGGATGTTTGGAAAATTATCTGCCTTGTTGTCTGACGTCAGTCCTCCTCAAAATACAGAACATATCTTATTAACGATTGGTGAGCCTAAAAACCACCCACCTGAAATAATAAAGGAAACACTTAATAAATATTCTGCAGATTGGCGGAAATACACACCTAGCAGCGGAACTAGGTACTTTCGAGAAAGCGTAGCAGAATATATTTCAAAAAGGTACCCAAGTTGTTCAGATTTCTTTGACATAGATGAAGAAATTAGTCCAGTACCTGGAACAAGAGCTCCTCTTTTTCAAATTGGTCTTCTAATTAAAAATGGGAGCAAAGATAAACACATCAGCTTGGTTACAAATCCCTTCTATCATGCATGGCGTGCTGGAGCTATTGCAGCAAACAATAAAATTATTTGGATGGACGCAACAGCTGATACAAATTGGCTCCCTCAACCCAGTGATATTGAAAAAAATATTTTGAAGAAAAGCTCAATTATGTATGTCGCTTCACCCTCTAACCCGCATGGTAGTTGTGCATCTTTGCAATGGCTTGCTAAAACAATAGAAACCTGCCGAAAATATGACATATTATTATGCATAGATGAATGTTATGCAGATATATATAGAGAAGATGGTATGCCACCAACTGGTGCAACAGAAGCTTTGAATGAATTAGGTCAAGGCAGCAATGGGGTAATTATTTTTCATTCTCTTTCTAAAAGGTCATCTGCTGCTGGTCTTAGAGCTGGGTTCATTGCAGGAGACAAAGTTGTCATTGAAAAATATAGACAGTTGGTAGCCAATGGAGGTGTCTCAATTTCTGAACCCCAACTTAGAGTTGCAGAAGCACTATATAAAGATGAAAAACATGTTGTGAAAAATAGACAATTCTATGATAAAAATTTTCAACTTTCAGAGCAGATCTTGAAATCTACCAAGCCTCAAGGTGGCTTTTTCAATTTTATTCCAGTTGAAAATGATCTTCATGCAACAAAACACTTATGGGAAAATCACGGTGTAAAAGTGATGCCTGGTAGTTTTATGGCATTTGAAAATAATAATGATAACCCTGGTAAAAATTATCTGAGAATTGCATTAGTAAACGATGCCGACACAACCAAAAAAGGTCTAGACAGAGTATCTAATGGTCTCAAAGAGTTAGTATGAACGATTTTAATTCAACGAATAATTCAACTTTTTTGCCTAGAGGTTTTAGAGAGTTTTTCAGATCTCGTTTCAATGAAGCATTTGGATTAATAATAATTATTTTCACTACTTCAATAATAATTTCAATTTGGGGCTTTAATCCAAACGATCCGATTTATTACTTTAAATCATCTACAAAGGGCACTTTAAACATTCTTGGTAATTATGGATCTAATTTGTCTGGCGTTTTATTACACTTATTTGGTGTAGGAAGTGCATTCTTTTGTTTATTTGGATATCTTTGGGGATTTAAATTTCTTAGAAATGAGCAAATATCTAAGAAGAAGTTAAGACTGACATTATTACTGCCTTCTATTATATTATTATCAATCTTTTTATCTCTGTTCCAACTACAAACAATTTATCTTCCAGAGGGAGCGGGAGGCGCTATTGGACATTTGTTAAGTTCACTTATTCCAAACCTAAATGATGGTTGGGCATTTGGGTACCTTACTGGAGGTAACTGGCCACTAATTGTTTCTACACTTTTAATAAGTATTCCAATTTATTTGTGGTCTTGTACAGCATCCAAAAAAGAAGTGGTTTCTCTTAAATCAATAATATCACCACTTCTTTATGCAGCGGGTTATCTGACAAGGCTAGTTTTAAAACCAGTCACAAGAAAAAGAGACATTAATACAACTAAACAATCAAGAAGAATTGAACCCACTATTGCTAGTAAAAGGAAAAGTGTAAATAATATCCGAACTGTAAATAGAAAAAAACCAAGGCAAACATCATTAAACCTTGGCACTTCCGATGGTTATAATCTTCCATCTGTAGAATTATTAAACCCTTCTATAGAAGGATTAGCTGGTCCATCAGATGATGTTCTAAACGCTAATTCAAGAATGCTTGAAAGTGTATTAGACGACTTTGGAATCAAGGGTGATATTGCAACAGCATTAACTGGTCCTGTTGTAACAAGATATGATCTAAATCCATCTCCAGGAACCAAAACTTCAAGAGTAGTCAGTTTAGCAGACGATATCGCAAGGTCTATGAGTGCGGTTTCTGTAAGAGTTGCAGTTGTGCCAGGGCAAAATGCAATTGGTGTTGAATTACCAAACTTAGATAGAGAAACAGTTTTGTTAAGAGAGATTTTAGAAAGTGAAAAATGGCATGACACCAAATCAANTATTCCTGTTGCTCTTGGAAAAGATATTGCGGGTGAGCCTATTGTAAGAGACCTATCTGCAATGCCTCATCTACTTGTTGCAGGTACCACAGGGTCAGGAAAGTCTGTTGCTGTAAATGGTATGATCTTATCTATTCTTTATAAACACACGCCTGAAACCTGTAGATTAATTTTGGTCGACCCTAAAATGCTTGAATTATCAGTTTATGATGGTATTCCACATTTACTTACACCCGTTGTAACTGAACCCCCTAAAGCAGTAATGGCTCTAAAATGGGCAGTTAGAGAGATGGAAGAGCGTTATAAGTCAATGTCAAAGGTTGGCGTAAGAAATATATCAGGATATAATAAAAGATTGGCTCAAGCTAAAGCGAATGGTGAAACATTATCCCATAGAGTGCAAACAGGCTTCGATCCTGAAACGGGGAAACCAATTTACGAAGACCAAGACATAAGTCTAAACCCTCTTCCCCTTATAGTAGTAGTTATTGATGAAGTTGCTGATTTAATGCTGGTAGCTGGAAAAGATATTGAAGCTGCTGTCCAAAGATTGGCTCAAATGGCAAGAGCAGCTGGAATTCATGTTATTATGGCTACACAAAGACCATCTGTTGATGTAATAACAGGCACAATAAAGGCTAATTTTCCAACTAGAATTTCCTTTCAAGTTTCGTCTAAAATTGATAGCCGAACAATTTTAGGAGAGCAAGGTGGTGAACAACTTCTTGGTAAAGGAGATATGCTTTTTATGGAAGGAGGAGGCAGAATAACTCGGATACATGGCCCATTTGTATCTGATGAAGAAGTTGAAAGCGTTGTAAATTTTCTAAAACAACAGGGTGACCCTGAATATGATGATGAAGTTATTATTGAACGTGAAGAAACAAGTACATCAACAAATGACTATAAGTCTAATAGTGGTGACGACCTTTATGATCAAGCAGTTGCTCTTGTCGCAAGAGAGAGAAAAGCTAGCACAAGCTTTATTCAGAGGCATTTAAAAATTGGTTATAACCGAGCAGCTACAATTATTGAAAAAATGGAAACAGAGGGGGTTGTAAGTAGTTCAAATCATGTAGGCAAAAGGGAAGTCTTGATAGATGATCATTCAGGTTAAGAGAATACTGATCTTTTCTATTTTTTTAATGATGCCTGCATATGTTTATTCAGATAATTATATTCATACGGCTGAAGGCTGGTTGAATAATATTAATTCTATGACAGCAGATTTTATCCAAGTGTCTTCCGATGGAGGCTACGCAGAGGGTAAGCTTTTCATAAAAAAAAATCATGGTTTTAGATTTGAATATGCTCCACCTTCGCCTTTACTTATTGTTGGAAGAGGTAACTGGGTCATTGTTCAAGATCTCGAAGAACAAACAAGTAATAATTATCCTCTATATCAAACACCATTTTCTAGATTTTTATCAGATAATGTATCCCTACAACCTAAGGGATACAAAACAGACGCAATTGTTAAGAACGGGATATTAGAAATTAAGATTGTCCCCAATGAAGATAATAATGGGCTTCTTCAGTTAGACTTTTCACAAAATCCATTTCAATTAAGAAGATGGAAAATAATTGATCAGATTGGAACAGAGATAATTGTCACATTGCAAAACCATAAATTTAATGTTCAACTTCCTGCAAAAACATTTCGTGGAAATCCTATAAAAACAGAATAGAAATTATAAATATAATGAAAATTTTAACTTGGAATTGCAATGGTATAAGAGCCAGATTTCCTCTTATAAAAAAAATTATAGAATTAGAAAAACCAGATCTTTTATTTTTGCAAGAAACAAAAATTGAAGATAAAATTTTCCCAGAAAAAGAATTTCATAATTTAGGCTATGAATTTCTTTTTTATAGAGGTGAGAAATCATACAACGGTGTAGCATGTATTTCCAAGGTGCCTTTTGGTGACTGTGGATATAAAAACTGGCATGATATTGAAGACTGTAGGCATATTTTTGTTAAAATAAAAAATACAACCATTCATAATTTTTATGTACCAGCAGGGGGTGATATTCCTGATACTACAGTTAATTCAAAGTTCCTACACAAAATATCTTTTTTAAAAGAAATGGAAAATTGGCTACGTGATAAACCTTCGAAGAGAAATGAAATCATATTAGGTGACCTAAATATAGCGCCTTTGCCAGATGATGTTTGGTCACATAAGCAATTATTAAATGTTGTGAGCCATACACCTCAAGAAACTGATTTGTTGCTCGATGTATTACATTCTGGAAGTTTTGAAGATCTAATCAGACAATTTTTCCCAATACCAGAAAAGGTTTTTTCCTGGTGGTCTTATAGGTCAAAAGATTGGCGTCATAGTGATAGAGGGAGAAGGCTAGATCATATATGGGCAACGAATAGTATATCGAAAAGAGTGTCTAAAGTTAATATTTTAAAAGATGCAAGAGGATGGGACAAACCTTCTGATCATGTTCCTATTTTAGTAGAAATAGAATTAGTTTAATTATTGTCCAATCCTACTATTGCCCTAGAGTACTCTTTAGCATCAAATCGATCTAAATCTTCCAATCTTTCTCCAACGCCAACAGAATGAATGGGAAGACCGAATCTATCCGCCAAGGACACAACTATACCCCCTTTTGCAGAGCCATCAAGCTTCGTCACAATTACTCCAGAAATATCAATAGCTTTGCTAAACTCATCCATTTGAGAATGTGCGTTTTGGCCAGTCGCACCGTCAAGTACTATAATTCTATCATGAGGACATCCTTCTAGTTTTTTTCCAAGCACTCTGATAATTTTTTTCAATTCCTCCATAAGTTCATTTTTAACTTGCAGTCGACCTGCAGTGTCAATTATTAGAACATCTACTTTCTCTTCAATTGCCTTTGTTAATGACTTGTACGCAAGAGAAGCAGGATCACTCCCATTTTCCCCAACCACAATTTCCACATCAGCTCTTTTTGCCCAAACTTCAAGTTGNTCTATAGCCGCCGCTCTAAAAGTATCGCAAGCTGACAATAAAACAGTTTTACCTTGTTCCTTTAGTTGAGCTGCTATTTTTCCTGCAGTTGTAGTTTTACCAGTGCCATTCACGCCAACAAGGACAATTACATGAGGTTTATTGCCCTCCTTTATTTGAAGTGGCTTTGACACTGGAGATAGAATTTTTTCAATGCCTTCAGATAACTTTTTTAATATTTCTTCTTCAGATGATTCTGAATTTAAATTTTCTGACTTTAACTCTTTTACTAATTTTTCCGAAATATCTATACCAATATCACATGCAATCAATTGATCCTCTAAGCTTTCTAATTTGCTTACATCTAATTTGTTACCTTTAAAAATACTCCCTATACTTTTTTTTATTCCAGAAGCTGTTTTATTAAGGCCACCAGTAAGTCTTTTAAACCAATTCATTTTTAACTTTCTTGTAAATTTCCAACTAGATAATCATTATCAATTTTTGTTATTTTAAGCTTATGAATACTTCCTTTAGAAAGTTTAACATTTGATTTTACATTAGAAAAGTGTTCGCAATGTCCTTGATTTTCACTTTCCATGAGGACGTTTGCAAAACTTCCTATTTGATTTTTTTTCCAGCTAGACGAATTTTTTTTACACTCTATTCTAAGCTCTTTTGCTCTTTCCTTCCTAACCTTGACATCGATTTGTGGCATTTTTGAAGCTGGTGTCCCAGTTCTTGGACTAAAAGGGAAAATATGCCCCCAACAAATTTCTAAGTTTCTAATTAACCTTAAAGAAGATTTATGAGCTTCCTTAGTTTCTGTAGGAAAACCAGAAATTAGATCAGCACCTATAACAATTCCTGGCCTATTTTTTCTTGCTTGTTCAACAAATCTTTCAACATCTCTTGCTAAATGTCTTCTCTTCATTCTCTTTAGTATTAGGTCATTTCCATGTTGAATAGATAGATGCAGGTGTGGCATCAATTTATCTTCGGATGAGAGAGCGTCCATTAAATCATAATCTATTTCTGCCGGATCAATGCTTGATAGTCTGAGCCTTTTTAGACCTATGACCTTTTTTAAAATATTTTTAACTAAAAAACCTAAACTAGGGCTATTTTGAAGATCTTTTCCCCAACTAGTAATATCAACTCCTGTCAAAACTATTTCTTTGTGACCATAATCAATTAACTTTTGAGCATTATTTATAATACTATCAATATCAACACTTCTGCTGTTTCCACGGCCAAAAGGTATAATGCAAAAAGTACACCTATGGTCACAGCCTTGTTGTATTTGAAGAAAAGCCCTTGTTCTTTCTTTAAAGCCTGGAACAAAAAAAGGGTTTGTCTCAGTTTCTTTCATTATATCAGTAAATGAAGATCTATTATTGTTTAAATTTTTCCATGTCTCCACTTTCAATTTTTCTGTATTTCCAAAAATTTTGTAAACCTCTGGCATTTTAGACCATTCTTCAGGCCTTGTTTGTACAGAGCAACCAGTAGCAACTATTTTCAGATCAGGATTATCTTTTGATATTTTTCTTATATATTGTTTTGCTTGTTTTTCTGCTTCATTGGTTACTGCGCAGGTATTTACAACCAAAATATTCTTTTCGGAAAAATCTAAACTTTGTTCTATTAACTCACTTTCTAATAAATTTAGTCTGCAACCAAACGTTTTAACTGAATTTTTTTTTGGAATTTGTTTCATGGAAATTTAATTAGATTTAATTAACTTGTTAATTCTGTCGCCAAACGTGCCTTGAAACGAAATTTCAGTTGGTCCTTTTAAAACTATACTTTCATCATCAAGAATTGTTACATTCAAGATACCACCGTCAAGAATTATCTCACAATTATTATCAATTTTGGATAGTTGTTTTGCTGCAACTGCTACAGCACATGCTCCACTTCCACATGCCGCAGTTTGTCCTGCTCCTCTTTCCCATACTTTCATTCTTATTTTTGACTTAGATTTGACCTCTGCGAATGAAATATTAGCTTTTTCAGGGAAAATAGGATGATTTTCAAGCTTTGGACCAACCAAAGAAACATTTACACTTTCAACACTATCTACAAAAAACACTGCATGAGGGTTCCCCATTGACAAACAAAAAGCATTGTTGTCTTTCTCAAATCCTAAATCAACATTTGTATGATCAATATTTTTAGATAATGGTATTTCATTCCAAATAAAATTTGGTTTACCCATATTAACTGAAATCAAATTTGAGTTATTATCTTTCCACGCTTGTAATATCCCTGCGTTTGTCTCAATGTTGATATTATTTGTTGAATTTTCTATGAATATAAGTTTTGCTGCGCATCTTGTTCCATTACCACAAGCTGAAGATAACGAACCATCATTATTAATAAATTCTAATAAGATGTCATTACCTAATAATGGATTTTTAAGTAATATTATTTGATCACAACCTATTCCAAACCTTCTGTTTGCAATTTTTTTTGCCACAATTTCGTTTAACTCAATACCATCACGGCAATCAATAATAACAAAATCATTTCCTATTCCATGCATTTTCGTAAAATTTACCATTCCTGCCATATACTTTATTTTAAGCGCAAAGTTAAGTTAGAGTTAGTATCTAATTACACTTTTCTTGACTATTTTTGAATATTAAACTAAAGATCTACTAAATAATTCAACAATTATTAAAATTAACAGGTCTTAACGGGCCACGCGCGTCCCTGAGTTTCAGGCACGGGCGTTTTTTTAGCTTGTTTATTATTTAAATTTTTAATCTATATAGGTGAAATAGTTGTTAGAAAATATTACTCAAAAGCTAGGATCAGTCTTTGATAAACTGAAAGGACGTGGTGCATTATCTGAAAAAGATGTAGACAGTGCTTTAGGTGATGTAAGAAAAGCGCTTTTAGAAGCTGATGTCGCTATTGAAGCTGTAAAAACATTTTTAGAAAATACTCGCAAAAGAGCAGTTGGTACTGAAGTACTTAGATCTATAACTCCTGGGCAAATGGTGATTAAAGTTGTTCACGATGAGCTAGTTACTTTGTTAGGAAATGATGAAGATGCAAATTTAAATATAGACCACTCACCTCCCGTAACAATACTTTTAGCTGGCCTTCAAGGAAGCGGTAAAACAACAACTGCTGGTAAACTAGCCCTTTGGATTAAAACCAAGAAAAATAAAAAGGTTCTTTTAGCCTCTTTAGATACATACAGACCAGCTGCTAGAGAACAACTTAGAATTCTTGGTGAACAGGCTGAGGTAGCTGTGCTTCCTGAAGTTGAAGGTGATACTCCGGCATCTATCACTAAAAGAGCAACAGCAGCTGCAAAAATTCAAGGTATAGATGTCTTGATTCTAGATACAGCTGGTAGACAGTCAATTGACACTGTTCTTATGAGTGAACTCAAGGAAATAACCTCAATTAGCAAACCTTCAGAAATTCTTTTAGTTGCTGACGCTATGACTGGTCAAGATGCAGTGGTCACAGCAAAAGCATTTAAAGAAGCTGTTAATATTTCAGGACTTGTCCTATCGAGGGCTGATGGTGACGCAAGAGGCGGTGCGGCAATCTCCATGAGGCATATAACTCAGTGTCCAATAAAATTTTTAGGTGTTGGAGAAAAACAAGAAGAAATTGAATTATTTAGTGCTGATAGATTTGCAAGAAGAATTCTTGGTATGGGAGACGTTGTCGGTTTAGTAGAAAAAGCTGAAGAGGCAATTGAAAAAGAAGATGCTGAAGAAATGATGAAGAAAATGACTTCAGGTCAGTTTTCAATGAATGATCTTCTTAAGCAGTTAAGACAAATTAAAAAAATGGGTGGTATGAATAGCTTAATGGGAATGCTACCAGGATTTGGTAAATTGCAAAAACAGATGGCAACAGCAAATATGGATGACAAAGTTATTTCTCATCAAGAAGCGATTATTCTATCAATGACATCCAAAGAGAGAAAAAATATTAATTTACTTAATGCAAGCAGAAGAAAAAGAATTGCTTTTGGCTCAGGCACATCTGTTCAAGAAGTAAATCGTCTTGTTAAGCAATATATGGAAATGGCAAAAGTAATGAAAAAAATGAGCAAACAGGGCGCTGGGGGTCTTTTAAAGAGTTTATTTGGAGGAGGTTTGCCTGGTGGATCTACACCTAGTGAAATTGATCCAAATGCAATGGCAAATATGCTTGGTGGAAACAAAGGAATATTACCTGGAAAGTTACCTGGACTAGGAAATTTACCGCCAAATTTTCCATTTGGTAAAAAAAAATAAATTTTAATTTGAAAGGAATAAATTAATGGCATTAAAAATAAGACTTGCAAGAGGTGGATCAAAAAAACATCCATTTTATAGAATTGTGGTTGCAGAGGCATCAAGTCCAAGAGATGGAAGATTTGTTGAAAGATTAGGCAGTTACGACCCAATGGTCCCAAAAGACCATGAAAATAGAGTTTCTTTAAAAGACGAAAGAATTAAGTTTTGGATGAGTAAAGGTGCAAAACCTACATTAAGAGTCCACAAAATTCTTGCTGCAGCAGGCTTATTGGATGCTCCTATAATTAGAGAACAGCCTATTAAGGCAGCACCAGGTAAAAAGAGATTAGAACGAGAGAATGAAGCTAAAGAGGCTGCAGAGGCACCNGCNGAANCANCANCTGCAGANGCACCAGCTGGAGATCCATCAGATGAAGAAAAGAAGTAATGAAAAACCTTAATTAAATGCGTTTTGAAGACTGTATTTGTGTTGGTCTTATAGGTTCGCCACATGGTGTAAAAGGTTACGTTAAGGTTAAACACTTTACAGAATCTCCTAGAGGTGTAACTGCTTACGGAGAAGTATTTAATTATAAGATGGAGAAGATAATACTTGATTTTAAGGGTTTATCAAAAAATCTTGGAATTTATTCAATCAAAGGCATTACAAATAGAGACTTAGCTGAAAGTTTTAGAGGAATAAAATTATTCGTAAAAAAAAATAATCTTCCAAGCTTAACTAATGGTGATGTATACCACTTTGATATTATTGGTCTGAATGTAATAGATAAGGATGGAAACCAAAAATTAGGAACCATAAAAAATATTTTAAACTTTGGAGCAGGTGATATTGCAGAAATTTTAAGCAATGAGGGAGATTTTTTTGTCCCATTAATGCCAAATGATCTAGATCATATTGATAGTAAAAAAGGGACAATATTTTTATCTAATTTCGACAAATGGAAAAACATTAATAAATAATATATCTCAGTTATGAATATAGCTAATAATTTAAAATATAACGTAAAAATACTTTCTATTTTTCCAGAAGTTTTTCCTGGACCTCTTGGAGTGTCTTTNATTGGNAACGCTCTTAAAAAGAAAATTTGGAATTTAGATATCATNAATATTAGAGATTTTGCAAAAGACAAACATAAGAGTGTAGATGATACTCCTTATGGTGGCGGGGCAGGTATGATAATGAAGCCTGACATAATAGGATTAGCAATAGATTCACTTAAAGATAATAGAAGTAAAAGGATTTGTTTAACACCAAGAGGTAAATTGCTAAATCAAGACAAGGTAAAAGAACTCTCTACTGAAGATGGATTGATTTTGCTTTGTGGCAGATATGAAGGCATAGACCAACGCGTAATTGACTTTTATGATTTTGAAGAAGTAAGTATAGGGAATTATGTAATATCTGGTGGAGAGAGTGCAACTTTTGTCTTATTAGAAAGCGTATTAAGGTTGCTTCCTGGTGTTTTAGGTGGTAATGAAACATTAAATGAGGAGAGCTTTTCAGATAAAGATCTGTTAGAATATCCACAATACACTAAACCGAGAGATTGGAATGGAATATGTGTTCCAGAAGTATTAACTTCTGGCAATCATAATGAAATTAAAAATTGGAGAGATAAGCAAAGAATTGAGATAACAAAGTCAAGAAAACTCGACACTTAACAAAAGATGAATTATATTTTGCTTGGAGAAGATTATGAATATTTTAGACAAAATTGAGAAACAACAAATAGAAAAAGTTTTAGCTGAAAGACAGATACCTGATTTTAGTGCAGGTGATACTCTTAAGGTAAATGTAAAGGTTGTCGAGGGCACAAGAGAACGAATTCAGGCTTTTGAAGGAGTTTGTATTGCAAGAAAGAATGCTGGCGTAAGGTCTTCATTTACAGTGAGAAAAATATCCTATGGAGAGGGAGTTGAAAGATTATTCCCTTTGTATTCACCAAGGATTTCTGGAATTGAAGTTGTTAGAAGAGGTAAAGTTAGAAGAGCTAAGCTTTATTATTTAAGAGAAAGACAGGGTAAATCAGCAAGAATTGCCGAACGTTCAACCGGTAGAGCTATTGAAACTGGAAATATTAAAAAAGATCAAAATATACCTAGTTCGAAAACTGAAGCTCCGGTAGAAAATAAAGAGACACCAAAAGAAACAAAATAGATATAATAATTTATTAGACATAATTAATGTTATAAATATTATTTATAATTTTTTTNATGGAGTTTTAAATGACTAAGCCTCGTACATTATTTGATAAAATTTGGGATGCTCATTTAGTACATTCAGATCCAAATGCTGCTAGTATTTTATATATTGATAGGCATTTAGTCCATGAGGTAACAAGCCCACAAGCATTTGAAGGCCTACGAAACACAAATAGAAAAGTACGAAGTCCAGAAAGAACCCTAGCTGTTGCTGATCACAATATTCCTACATCAAATAGAAGTGAAGGAATAAAAGATGAGGAATCTAGAATTCAAGTTGAAACCTTAGCCAAAAATGCATCTGATTTTTCAGTTCCTTATTTCAATATGGAGGATATAAGGCAAGGAATTGTTCATGTAATTGGACCAGAACAAGGATTTACCCAACCTGGCATGACTATAGTTTGTGGTGATTCTCATACAGCAACACATGGCGCATTTGGTGCTCTTGCCTTTGGTATTGGAACCTCTGAGGTTGAACATGTTCTTGCAACTCAGACTTTAATTCAAAAACCAGCAAAAAACATGCTTGTTGAAGTTAATGGTAGCCTTCCACCTGGAGTAACCGCGAAAGATATAATACTTGAAATCATTGGCAAGATAGGAACTGCTGGCGGAACAGGTTATGTAATTGAATACGCAGGATCAACAATACGCGACTTATCGATGGAAGGCCGTATGACGATATGTAACATGTCTATAGAAGCGGGCGCTCGAGCAGGTATGATCGCACCAGATGAAAAAACATATGAATATTTAAAAGGAAAACCTATGTCGCCATCAGGTGATAATTGGATTAAAGCTCTTGAATGGTGGAAAAGTCTACCTTCNGATGAAAATGCAATTTATGATAAAAAAATTTCAATTGATGCAAGTAAATTAGTGCCTACAGTTACATGGGGAACTAGTCCAGAAGATACTGCACCAATTACTGGAACTGTTCCTGATCCAAAAAATGAAAAAGATTTAGCTATTAAAGCCAAATTAGAAAGAGCATTATCTTATATGGATCTAAAACCCGGTCAAAAAATTTCTGAAATAAAAATTGACACCGTATTCATTGGCTCATGCACAAATTCAAGAATAGAGGATTTAAGGGCTGCTTCTAAAATTGTAAAAGGTAAAAAAGTTTCAAATGAAATAAGAGCAATGATTGTTCCTGGTTCTGGTCTGGTAAAAGAGCAAGCTGAAAAAGAAGGTTTGGATGCTATTTTCAAAGAAGCGGGCTTTGACTGGAGAGAGCCAGGATGCTCAATGTGTCTGGCAATGAATGCTGATAGGCTTTCACCTGGTGAAAGAGCAGCATCAACTTCAAATAGAAATTTTGAAGGCAGACAAGGACGGCTAGGAAGGACACATTTAGTAAGTCCTGAAATGGCAGCAGCAGCAGCTATCAAAGGATATTTAACAGATGTTAGAAATTTGTAATTAGATAGTTATTTTTTAAGGTAAAATAATGGAAAAATTTATTAAGATAAAAGGAATAGCTGCTCCGTTGGACATTCTAAATATAGANACGGATATGATAATTCCGAAGCAATTCCTTAAAACAATAAAAAGATCTGGTTTAGGAAAAAACTTATTTGATGAAATGAGATACACTACAAATGGCGAAGAAATTAAAAGTTTTGTATTGAATCAAGACCCATGGAGAAATTCAAAAATAATTATTGCAGGGGATAACTTTGGTTGCGGTTCAAGCCGTGAACATGCACCCTGGGCATTGCTAGATTTTGGAATTAGATGTGTAATTTCAACAAATTTTGCAGATATATTTTATAATAATTGTTTTAAAAACGGTATTTTACCTATTAAAGTTTCAGAAGATGAAAGATTATCCCTTTTAGCTGATGCCAAAGATAACGAAAACCCTATAATTGAGATTGATCTTCCTAACCAAGTTATCAATAGACCAAATGGGGTTTCAATAAAATTTGATATAGATGAATTTAGAAAAAAATGTTTGCTAGAAGGGTTAGATGATATCTCTCTTACATTAGAGAATAAGACAAAAATAGAAACTTATGAAAGCGAAAGAGATAATAATAGGCCGTGGTTGTAAAAACAAAATTTAAATTATTAGGATAGTTAATGTCATCAAATAGAAAACTAATGGTGATGCCAGGTGATGGTATAGGTCCTGAGGTAATGAATGAAACTTTAAGACTATTGGATTGGCTTGCAAAATATAAAAATATAAATTTTGATACTATAGAAAGAGATGTTGGTGGTAAGTCGTATGANCTTCATGGCACACCACTAACTGATGAAGCTCTAAGCGATGCCCTTGAATGTGATGCTGTATTATTTGGTGCAGTTGGTGGTCCAAAATACGATGACTTAGATTTTGAATTAAAGCCTGAAAGAGGTCTCTTGACACTCAGAAAAGAGCTGGATCTGTTTGCTAATCTTCGACCGGCAATTGTTTTTCCACCATTAGTTGAAGCATCTACACTTAAGCCAGAAGTGGTCGAAGGATTAGATATAATGATACTTCGTGAATTAACTGGTGGAGTTTATTTTGCAGAGCCAAGGGGTATTGATATTATGCCTGACGGTTCAAAAAAAGGGTATGATACCAATTTATATACAACACCTGAAATTGAAAGAATTGGCAGAGTGGCATTTGATCTTGCTAAAAAGAGAAATAATAAAGTTACTTCAGTAGAAAAAGCTAATGTGATGCTATCTGGTGTTTTATGGAGAGAAGTAATAACAGAACTGCATAAAAAAGAAGGAAACAATATAAAGTTAGAGCATATGTTTGCAGATAATTGTGCAATGCAACTGGTAAGAGCTCCAAAACAATTCGATGTTATTGTTTGTGATAATTTATTTGGTGATATGCTTTCTGACTGTGCAGCAATGCTGACGGGATCACTTGGAATGCTTCCATCTGCTTCTCTTGGAGCGCCAAATAAAGATGGCATCAGAAAAGCAATGTACGAACCTGTTCATGGGTCAGCACCCGATATAACAGGGAAAGGTGTAGCAAACCCACTAGCTCAGGTATTAAGTTTTACTATGATGTTACGTTACTCTTTTGATTATAATCAAGAAGCTGATCTAATTGAAAATGCAGTTTCTGAAGCTTTATCATCTGGCGCTAGAACACCTGACCTTGGTGGTGGTAGCAAAAATGTTTCCACAACTGAAATGATGGATTTAGTAATCAACTCAATGAATAATTATAAATAATTGAGAAACTATTATGACATATAATATTGCAGTAGTGGGCTCCACAGGAGCCGTTGGCAGAGAAATGCTACAAACACTGTACGAAAGAGACTTTCCTGTTGATAATGTATATGCATTAGCTTCATCGAAATCTCCCGGAAGACAGGTTAGTTTTGGAGATGAAAGGACGATTGATGTCCAGCCTATCGAAGATTTTGATTTTTCAAAAGTTGACTTTGCTTTTTTTAGTGCTGGGGGAGATGTCTCAGAGAAGTATGCTCCTTTAGCAGGTAAAAATGGTGCACTTGTAATTGATAACTCCTCAGCTTTTAGAATGACACAAAATGTTCCACTGATAGTACCTGAAGTAAATCACTATGATTTAAAGGGTTGTCTAAGTGAAAATGGAGGNATNAATATAATTGCTAANCCTAATTGNTCAACTGCACAACTTGTAATGGCTTTATGNCCATTACACAGAGAGTTTATTATTAAAAGAGCAGTTGTAGCAACCTATCAGGCAGTNTCAGGTGCTGGTAAAGAAGCTATGGACGAGCTTTTCAATCAAACAAAAAAANTNTANGTAAATGACCCTTTAGAAAAAAATGTTTTCACTAAAGAAATATCTTTTAACCTTATACCTCATATCGATGTTTTTTTAGATGANGGCTTTACCAAAGAAGAAGTTAAGATGAGAGATGAAACAAAAAAAATTCTGGATGAAAATATTGATGTTGTTGCTCATTGTGTAAGAGTTCCAGTATTTGTAGGTCATAGTGAAGCNGTTTTCATAGAATGTGAAAATCCTATGGATGAAGAAGTNGCNCGTGANGTTCTTACTGAAATGGAAGGAGTAATAGTAATTGANCATAGAGCAGATGAAGGTTACATCACCCCTAAAGAAGCTGCCGGTGAAGACGGGGTTTATATTTCAAGAATAAGACGAGATGAATCTGTACCAAGTGGTTTAGTTTTTTGGTGTGTATCTGACAACCTTCGTAAAGGTGCTGCATTGAATGCTGTTCAAATAGCAGAGTTGGCAATCAGCCAAGGGATAAAGTAAATGCCTGAAATAGATAGTGAACTTGAATTAGCCCTAAACTACCTGGACCATAATAAAGACGAGAGCTTAAAAAGACTATTTGATATTTTAAAGATCCCTTCCATTTCAACACAAGAAAAATATAGTAAAGACTGCTTAAATGCTGCAAATTGGTTTGTCGAACAATTGAAGGATATAGGCTTTGATGCATCAATAAGAGAGACCAATGGACACCCTATGGTAGTTGCTCACTTTGAGCAAGAAGGGCCTCATTTTCTTTTTTATGGTCATTATGATGTTCAACCTATTGATCCTATTGAGCTTTGGAACCATGATCCTTTCAAACCAAAAATTGAAAAATCACATAATGGCGAAATAATAAAAGCACGAGGTGCAAGTGATGACAAAGGACAGGTAATGACTTTTATTGAAGCTTGTAGAGCTCACATAAAAACTTCGGGAACACTTCCATGCAAAATATCAATTTTATTAGAAGGGGAAGAGGAAATTGGGTCTCCTTCAATGTCAAAATTTTTAAAAGACAATAAAAAAGAATTATCTGCAGATTACTGCTTAGTATGTGATACTGGCATGTGGGATTATAAAACTCCTTGTATTACAACTATGCTTAGAGGAATGGTAGGTGATGAAATAAAAATTACTGCAGCTAATAGAGATCTTCATTCAGGAATGTATGGAGGGCTTGCAACTAATCCTATTCATGTTTTATCTAATATTTTATCTCTTTTATATGACAAAGATGGAAGAATTACTCTTGAAGGTTTTTATGATGATGTGCCTGAATTATCAAATGAGCAAAAAGAGCAATGGGAAAGTTTAAATTTTGATGCAAAAGAATTTTTATCAAATGTTGGATTATCAAACATTATAGGTGAAAAAGATTATTCCCCATTAGAAAAAATTTGGTCTCGACCAACCTGTGAAGTAAATGGCATATGGGGTGGGTACACAGAACCTGGCTTTAAAACTGTTTTACCATCAGAAGCCTCAGCAAAAGTTAGTTTTCGNTTAGTNGGNAAACAGGACCCANATAAAGTATTAAAAAGTTTTAGAAATCATGTTTCTAAAAATTTNCCTAGTGATTGCAAAGTTGAGTTTTTGGCTAAAGCTGGATCAGGAGCTTCATCACTAGAAATAAATTCTCCAGAAGTAAAAGCTGCAGAAAAAGCTCTCCATGACGAATGG
>FUFK010065308.1_pt1 | contig 21481 bp, 18 predicted proteins | sample 1021851 | NCBI WGS metagenome assembly FUFK01 (sample SAMEA51879418, study PRJEB19060) | metagenome
TTCTCAAGGAAAACTATAAAATCTAATTCATTAAAATTCTCCTTATATATAAAATTTAAAAAATTTATTTTTTTTGTTTTTAGCAAATATTATCGAATATTATTTTTGATAAAAAAATTTTTATTACAAAATTCCTTGAAAAAAGGTGATTAACTTTCCTTAAAATATAATTTCTCCTNCTTCTCCTAATTATTTTCTTATTATTTTTCTGATATTCCGAAGTATTAATTTCATCAATGGATTTTTTTCTAGAAGATAGATTATGTCAGTTTTAAAGTAGAAAATAATTTTTCCAAAATGTTTTTTATATCTAACATGTTCATAAGGTGCTTTACCAATAATCATCTGTGGATTNATAAATATTTTTCCACCTGAATTTTTTATAAATTGATGAAAAAGTACATGTTCACAAGTTGGATTATTGTTTTTATCCACGCCTATGTATTTTGCATTTTTAGGTAATGAGGATATCTTATAAATTGCAAGTCCTCCAAAAGCAGAATCTACTTCAATAAATGATAAATATTTATTTAACTTAATCATTCTGGANTATANAGAATAAAAAATTGATTGAGACTTCTTAAGACCAAGTCTTTCATTCTCTTTGGCGGCGATCATGCAGTCATTTGGCGACCAATATGGATGACGGAGTGCATAAATGTCGTAATAATAATCAGAACAATTAGCAGTGCAAACGTCCCACTCTAAATTTTTAAATGAACTTTTAACGTTAGATTCATTAATTTCGTTTATGACCCCATCAAAGTCTGCTACAACAAGATATTGCATCTNTAGAATATTTTTCAGATCTTAAATACTTNAAATATTCATTTCTGCAAAATGCAATTCTTTTTGTTCTTTCAGGAATAGTATTTCTAAGTTTTCCAAAACTCTTAAAATTAAAATTTTTTTTACTATTTTTTATCAAATTTAAATATTCAATTGTTTTGTCTTGACTATCTGACTCTATTATTAAATATTCAATTTTAGAAACAAATTTGAAAGCATTATCTAAATATTTTATAGAATCGTTAATAGTTTTTTCACAATTCCGAACTGTTCCNACAATTAATATTTGCATTAATTTAATGTTTTTGATGTTATTTATTTTAAATAAATTAGTTTAAATAATATAAATTTTAACTCTAAAAATTACTCCTACAATTAAATTACNACGATTAATGATCTATGAACGCAATATCAGATTATTTATTTTGAAAATAACCATTAATAATTAAAGACTATTTTAGTGCTTAATTGAATTAATGGTATTAGTTTGCGCATCACTATTATTAAAGTATGTTGTTGTGGATTGTTGAGAGCTTTTTACTAAAGAATAATACTATAAATTAACTCAACTATATAAAAAATATTTCTTATGACAATTAATAGTATTTGCGGAAATTTATAATTGTACTAATGCTCCTAACAAGATTGAAGATAAGGGTTGTTTTGCAGAAAGCCTAGTCCAAGAATNATATTGAGAGCTNNNNAAGATCATCAAATTGAATTATCTGATTACATAATNNTGTGAGATAAAATNANTGATATGATAGCCNCANAAAATNCTNNNATTTANAANANANNTTTNNAAAAGAAAATTTNGAATTAATTAATNATAATCTTGTTANAAANANTTTTAAAANTTTATTNNAAATTGCAAGTTTTTTTAGAGTTAAATAGAAATTTAAAAAAATTTCTAAATCTAATAAATATTNNCTTTATAATGNAATAAAAAATTTTTATGGACTTCAAACATGTAGCTATTTTAGGAGCAATGCCAGAGGAGATTGGGGAAATAATAAATCAAATTCAGGATAAAAAAGAAATTTTTTATGGAGATTTAAAAGTTATTCAAGGTACTTGGAATGACGTTGTAAGAAAAAATAAAATTTTANTATCTGTNGCATGGAGTGGATGGGGAAAAGTTAGTTCTGCCAGAGCTGCNACTAGAATTATTTCATCAANAAATTTGGGAAAAAAAGTAGATATTTTAATTTTTACNGGNGTTGCTGGAGCNGTCTCTAATACTCTAAGGCAATGGGACATTGTTATAGCTTCAAAGTTGATTCAGTATGATATGGATGCAAGGCCTTTTTTTGAAAAGTTCGTAATTCCTGCGATTTCTAAAGATCACATTTCNATANATGATAAATTANTAAANTGGACTCANTCTTCNTTACAAACTTCTAAAGNGAAAGATTCAAATTTNAGAGATTTNGGTTCTATTAATATTGGNAAAATTGCCACAGGAGATAAATTTATTAGTGATCGAGAATATTTAGAAGAAATAAANCTTCAAATACCGAATCTTTTGGCTATTGAAATGGAAGGAGCTGCAGTCGCTCAAGTTGCATNTCAGGAGAAAGTTCCTTGTGTTATTTTAAGAACTATCTCAGATAGTGCCGATGAAGATGCTGCAACTTCTTTTGATATATTCTTGAAAAAATACAAATTAAGATCATGGTTGCTTATAGAATGTTTACTCAAAAATTTATAAATAAATTGGAGTTAAAACTTTATTTGAGAGCTTACAGGAAATTTAAAATTTTTGGAACCGTTTAGATCTAACAATTCAACAACCACAGATAATCCCAATATTTTTTTTTGCTGCTCAATAAGNATTTNACTTACACAATTAACNGTTCCTCCTGTTGCTAATAAATCATCAACTATTGAAAATTTNTTAAATCCTTTNAAAGCCTCTNTTTGNAATGAAAGNCCATTATTTCCATATTCTAATTGATAGTCTTTNGAAATTAATTCNCCAGGTAGTTTTCCTGGNTTTCTCGCAAGAATTAGTGGTTTAGATAATTTAATAGCAATGGCAGTTCCAAAAATAAACCCACGAGCATCTATCGCTATTATTGCATCACATTCATTTAGAAATTTATCTTTAGTCATTTCATTTATTAAATTATTAAATATATCTGGGTTAGCTAAAATGGGAAGGATATCCCTGAAAAGAATGCCTTTTTTAGGAAAGTCTTCATAATTACTAATATATTTTTCAAATTCTTNTTTNNTCATGTTTAGTTTATTTACGTGCTCTANTNTANTAANCACTAAATTAATGTCAAATATAACAATTTTTCTGGAAAAGTTCTTACCTAATATAAAATTGTGTAGTTTAATAAACTAAAATACCTTTAGGAAGAAAAAAGTATTAAAAAAAATAATGACATTTGATAAAACTAAAGTCGCTTTCATTACTGGAATTACTGGTCAAGATGGTTCTTACTTAGCAGAGTTTCTACTTAATAAAGGTTATGAAGTTCATGGATTAAAGAGACGTGCAAGTAGCTTTAATACATCTAGAATTGATCATCTATATCAAGACCCACATGAAACAAATAAGAATNTTTATCTTCATTACGGTGATTTAACAGATAGTTCTAATNTAATAGGACTTATTGCAGATATTAATCCTGATGAAATTTATAATTTAGGCGCTCAAAGCCATGTAGCGGTGAGTTTTGAATCTCCAGAATACACTGCTAATTGTGATGCGCTTGGAACTCTTAGAATTCTTGAGGCTGTTNGACTTCTTGAATTGGTAAATAAAACAAAAATCTATCAAGCNAGTACAAGNGAACTTTATGGNTTGGTACAAGAAATTCCNCAAAAAGAATCTACCCCTTTTTATCCAAGAAGTCCTTATGGAGTGGCGAAATTGTATGCATATTGGATTATTGTCAATTATAGAGATGCTTATGATATGTTTGCTTGTAATGGGATTTTATTTAATCATGAAAGTCCAAGGCGTGGGGAAACTTTTGTCACTAGAAAAATTACTAGAGGATTATCTCGTATTGAATTAGGATTAGATGATTGCTTATATTTAGGAAATCTTAATGCTTTAAGAGATTGGGGGCATGCAAAAGATTATGTAGAAATGCAATGGTTAATGTTGCAACAAGATAAACCATCAGATTACGTTATNGCAACAGGAAGACAAGTATCTGTTCGCGATTTTGTTGAATTATCAGCTAAAAAACTTGGTTGGGATAATGGAAATGGTCAGGCAATTTATTGGGAAGGTGATGGTTTAAATGAGATTGGATATCGTAAAGATACAAATAAGCCTGTGGTTCGAATTGACCCTTCATATTTTAGAGCATCAGAAGTTAATACACTTTTGGGAGACCCCTCAAAGGCAAAAAAAGATTTAGGCTGGGAGCCAAAAATATCACTCGAATCTTTAGTAGAGGAAATGATTGATAATGATCTTAAAGAAGCAAAAAAAAGATTCTTTATTGAATCCCAAAAGTTTTAATTACAAATAAAAGTACATTTTTATGAGATAATTTAATGAGAAAATAAGGCTAAATTTTGCTAATAGAGAGATCTGACAAAATATTTATAACAGGCCATAAAGGAATGGTGGGAAGCTCAATAATGAGATCATTTATAAAAAAAGGCTACAAAAATATAATTACTGTTNATAGAAGTGAGTTGGATTTGACTGACGAAAAAAATGTAAGAGATTGGTTTAAAGTTAATAAACCTGATGTCGTAATACTTGCAGCTGCCAAAGTAGGTGGAATAATGGCAAATAGCANATTCCCTGTTGAATTTATGCTTGAAAATTTGAGAATTCAAAACAATGTTATTTATAGCTCATATTTAAATAAAGTTAAGAGATTTTTATTTCTTGGTAGTAGTTGCATTTATCCTAAATCTGCAAAACAACCTATAAGAGAAGAGGAATTATTACAGGCTCCTCTGGAAAAAACTAACGAGGCTTATGCGTTAGCAAAAATATCAGGTATAAAACTTGTTGAATATTTAAGAAAAGAAAAGGAATTTGATGGAATAAGTTTAATGCCAACAAACTTATATGGAAAAAATGATAACTACACTTTAAATGAAAGTCATGTCCTTCCTGCTTTAATAAGGAAAATTTATGAAGCTAAAGAAAAAAATCTTTCATTCATTGAATGTTGGGGCACTGGTAAACCTTTAAGAGAATTCTTATATGTTGATGATTTGGGAGATGCAGCTGTTTTTGCTTTAGAGACTTGGGATCCTAAAGAAAAAGAATCCCCAAAAGATGATCATGGGAATAAATTAACTTATTTAAATGTGGGGACTGGGAAAGATATAAGTATTTTTGAATTATCAAATATGCTCAAAGAGATGATAGGATTCACGGGTGAAATAAAATGGAATACTAAAAAGCCTGATGGTACATATAAAAAACAATTGGATGTAAGTAGAATTATGAAATTAGGATGGGATCCTAAAGTTAAATTAAAAGATGGTATTAAAAAAACAATTCAGTTTTTTATTGATGAAAGGAATAATAATTCAATACGAATATGAGAAATAACGATAAAAGCTTGAATAGGCCAGTATTATTTATACTAAATGATATCTGGTCAAGTTTAAATTTAAAGAGAAAAACACAAGCATTTCTTATTTTTTGCTTGATGATTTCTAGTTCGATAGCTGAAATAGCCAGTCTTGGTTTAATTTTTCCCTATTTAAGCTATTTGCAAGATGAAAATAACGAATCAACGATTTTAAAATATTTAAATATTGAGAATTCTCAAAATATTCTCTTTTCTATAACAATTTTTTTAATTGCTATTATTTTAATTGCAGGGTTTTTGAGAGTATTAAATCTTTATTTTAATTATCGATTATCAGCATTTATAGGAAGTGATATTAGCTGTAGATTTTTCAATAAAGTTATAAATCAAGAATATATAGAACATATCTATAGTAATTCAAATGTAATCATTAATAGTGCAACCGTTGGAATCAATGAAGCTACCAATTTTATTGTCACTTTCCTCAATTTTTTAACTTATTTTTTAATAAGTTTAGGTATTTTAGTAACCTTGATTTTAATAGATTGGAAAATTGCAGGTTTCTTGATTATCGTTTTTAGCATTGCTTATTTTACATTAAGTTTGCTTTCTAGAAAGACTATTTCAAATAATAGTAAGTCTATTGTCTTCTCTAGAGAAAAACATATTCAGGTTGTTCAAGAAGGTTTGGGATCTATGAGGGAAATAATAATGAATCAACAACAAAAATTTTATTTCGATCAGTATAAAAAATATGACTTTAATCTTAGGATTAAACATGCTCAAAATAAAACTTTAGCTGCATCTCCTCGATATGCGTTAGAGGCTTTTGGTATTTCTTGTATTGCATTAGTTGCCTATGTGCAGACAAGTAGTGCACAAGAAANTTATAATTTAATCCCANTGCTTGGCTCTATAACATTTGCATTCCTGAAATTACTTCCTGGGGTGCAGAGCTGTTATGCCTCTTTGTCTGATATGAGAGCTTGTGCTTCAGGCGTTGAAAAAGTTTTGAAAATTATAAACCTTCATAAATTTTCGGAACAAGTATATATTTCAAATGTAGAAAACTTCAATTTTGAAAAAATTAAATTTAAAAATGTTTCCTTCAGATATACAAGTAAATTAAATAATATCCTTGAATCAATTGATTTTGTTCTTAATAAAGGAGATGTTATTGGAATAATTGGAACCACAGGAAGTGGTAAAAGTACTTTTCTTGATATGATGATGGGTTTATTAAAACCTTCCGANGGAGAGATATTNGTTGACCATAGTAATCTTTATAAAAAAAATGACTTAGAACTTTTATTCAATTGGAGATCAATTATTTCTCATGTACCCCAAGATATATTTCTTTTAGATGATAGTTTTCTATGTAATATAGCGTTTGGAATTCCTTATGAAAAAATTGATTTTGACCGAGTAAAAGAAGCTGCGAAAAGTGCACAAATTCATGATTATATTTCTAATACAAAATATGGATATCAAACTATTGTGGGAGAGAGGGGCATTCAACTTAGCGGTGGGCAAAAACAAAGNGTTGGAATAGCGAGAGCTTTTTACAGAAAATCTCAAATCTTAATACTTGATGAAGCTACTAGTGCTTTGGATCAAAAGACAGAGAGTAGTATTATTAATACAATTCATGCATTTGATTTCCCCATCACTTTAATTATGGTCGCCCATCGTGTAACTTCCTTAAGTGAATGCGATAGAATTTATAGGATAGAAAATCAAAAAATTATTGAAGCTGAAAAAATATAAATTCATGAAAAACTTTTAGATGTTATTTTTGACAAATTAAACAATACAAAAGGATGCGTGGTATATTCTTATATAAAGAAAAATAGCCATACTTTATGTTATCTAAAAAAAAAATACCTGTATTGATACTTGCTGGAGGTTATGGTTCGCGTTTATCTGAAAAAACTAACTTGATACCAAAACCTATGATAAGAGTTGGCGATAAGCCAATATTACATCATATTTTAGAAATTTATCTTAATCAGGGCTTTAAGCAATTTTTCATTTTAGGTGGTTATAAATGTGAAGTGATAATGAACTATTTCCGATCATTTTGTGGAGAAGTAAATGAGTTAAAAATTTCTAATAACAATAATTCTTTTTCTTATGAGGAGAAATTTGAAAAAAATAATTTTAATGAATTATATAATGAAGTTACTATATCTGTAATCAATACTGGACTTGATACCATGACTGGTGGACGTCTGGGGAGAGTTTTACCTTTATTAAATACTGATCAGTTTTTATTGACCTATGGTGATGGTTTATCAAATGTAAATTTAAATAGTCTTCTTGAGCGTCATTTTCAAACAAAAGCACAAGTAACAATTACAGTAGTNAATCCTTCTTCGAGGTATGGAAGAGTAAATTTAAGTGGAAATAGAATATCAGAATTTAATGAAAAACCAATTTTTGAAGAAAATTGGGTTAATGCTGGGTTTATGGTTTTTAATAAAAATTACCTAAATAATTCATGGTTTAATGATACAACAAATTTAGAGTTAGATATTTTGGGTAAAATTTCCGAAAATAGAGATCTGGGTTTTTACAAACACAAAGGGTTCTGGCATTGCATGGATACTTTAAGAGACTATAATCATTTAAACAAGTTGGCCTCTAGCTCAGAAATTCTTCCATGGGAGATTTGAATGGTTTCTAAAGAATCTAAAATATCCTCCTTGGGAGGAATGGCTAGACTTTTTAAAGCGGAAGATTACTTTAATTGCCCGCCTTGGATCGAATCAGAAAAATGGAATGATTATCGATTAAAATATAGTGCTGCTAGTAAAGGAAATGAATCTTTATTACAAGTGGATCTGGAATTGGCTGATAATTGTAATTACCGTTGTTTAGAATGCCCAATTTCAGATGACTTAATAGGNAGGAAAATTAATAAATTAACAGATGAAGATATCGACCTAATTTTAAAATCTTCTGCTGAAAAAGGAGCTTTGGCCTTAAAACTTAATTATATTAATGAGCCTTTGTTGGATATAAAAAAAATATTAAATACTGCCAAAAAGGCCCATGAGTACGGATTCGTTGATATTTATTTTACTACTAATGGATCATTACTAACTTATAAAAATTCAATAAAACTAATAGAATCAAAATTGATATCGAGAATTCAAGTATCTATAGATGCATTCACTAAAGATACTTATGACAAAATAAGGAGAGGAGGCGATTTTGAAAAAGTAAAAAAGCATATACAAGATTTTATTGAACTGAGAAAATCTTATAAAACTCTATTTCCGAAAATAAGAGTAAGTTTTTTGACTCTCCCAGAAAATAAACATGAAACTAAACTTTTTTATGATCACTGGAATGAGTTAGTTGATGCGGTTGCGCTTCAATCTAGCGTCATGAAACCAAATAGTAAAAGGGAAGATGATACCAAATCCTATGATAAGTTAAGAACCTCTTTTTGCCCTAATCCATTTAGGCAATTAGTAGTAAGAGCGGATAAAAGTGTTCTACCTTGCTGTTCCTTCTGGGGTGACCAAATGAGACTAGGCATGATAGAAGATGATGATTCATTAGGAAATCTTTTTAATTCAAAAAAGATGAATGAAATAAGAGAAACTTTCAAAAATAAAGATAAAAAACTAAAAACTTACTGTGAACAATGTCTATCTTCCTGCGATCCCACCACAGATGATTAATAATACCCCCGTGCTCCTTATTACTTATAGGAGATCAAAAAATATTTCCAAACAAATAGATAAATTAATTTCAACAGGATTTAAAGATATATATATTTATTCAAATTGTTGGAGAGATTTGCAAAAGGATAAGGCAGCTGTTGAAAATACTAGAGAAATAATTCTTAGTTACTATAAGGAATATAAAAAAAAAATAAATATAAATTTTTCTAAATCCCATCTCACTGTNGATAAAAGTATTACTTCTGCAATTAACTGGTTTTTTTCTAATGTTAATTATGGGATAATACTAGAAGATGATATTCAAATTGAACCTTTGGGCTTAAGGTTTTTGTCTCTAGGTCTTGAATACTATAAAAGTTACACAAATATTGCATCTATAACTGCATTTACGGAATATTTATATGAAAATAATATTGATACTCTGTTGCCAAGATTTAGTTATATGTTTCACTCATGGGGGTGGGCAACTTGGAAGAAAATATGGGAGAAATTTGATCATTTAGATGCAAAAAATTATATTGTTGATAATAATCATAAAATTTTTGAAAATAAATCTCTATCTAGAAGATTTCAGAGAATTTTAAATTTATGTAATAAAAAGGAAATAGTAACTTGGGATTATCAATTTCAGAATTTTTGTTTTCGTAACAATTTTTTAAATGTAATGCCTCAATTCCCATTAATTATTAATACTGGATTAGGTGATGAGCTTTCAGAAAACTGTAAAGAATTCTTGCCAATAAATGGGAGTATTTCTCAAGCAAAATTACTAGAACTTTTTTCTAATATCAAAATAGATATTTCAAAACCAATAGAATTAGATTTAAATAAAGAATATTCAATTTTTTTAAAAAAGTATCCCTCATTTAAAGATAAATTAATTAGAAAGACAAAAAATATATTTGCTTAGATGCGTATACCTCTTTTTCAAAATAAANTATTGCAAATATTACCTTGGCTTAATACTAGGAGAGGTATAGCAATCACATCATTTGTCGAATTATTGATTTCATTTTTTATTTTTTCTATTAATGCTTTCGAAGAAGCCTTTCCTAATAATATTTTATTTGCATTGATTCTTTCAATACTATTTGTTTTGTTGAGTTACATAGCAGGAAGGTATAACTATTTAAAAGTTAACTATAGGTATCAATTAATCCTAAATATTGCAAAATCAATAATTGTATTTTTTCTATTTTTATTATTTATCTTTTTATATTCTTTAATCTTTAATATTGAGATTAATTTTTTAAACATTTTTACCCTGATAATTTTAAATCTTTCGATATTCAACTTTATGCAATTTATAAAATTAGCTAAAATAAGTCAAAAAATAAAGAATCAATCAAAATGGATTTTTATAGGGAACATTGAGACATTTAAATATATTTCAGAACAAGCAAAAATAGGAAGAATTAAGAAAAAAATATTTTTTTTAGATAATTATTTCCAAGAAAATTTATTATTGGATAATTTAGAAGGAGTGGTTTTTGAAGATATTAATTCTTTAAAAAAAAGAGATTTAAGGTTTTTAGAAAATTTCCAAAAGACAAATAAACCTATTCTTAATTTACTTAATTGGTGTGAGCTTTACTTACAAAGAATACCTACAAATATTCTTGTTGAAAAAGATATATTCATGAACAATTTTTATATTCCGAAATACTCTTATCAACAAAGAATTAAAACTTTAACAGAGATTATATTAAGCATTATATTGATAACTTTATTATCTCCTGTGTTAATAATTTGTGGTTTTTTAATTTGGATTACTGATCGAGGTCCAGTNTTTTATAGTCAAATTAGAGTAGGTAAAAAAGGGCAACATTTTAGAATATGGAAACTACGCTCAATGCACGTTAATGCGGAAAAAAATGGAATCAAGTGGTCTACTATAAATGATGAAAGAATTACTTTTATTGGAAAAATAATAAGAACAACAAGAATAGATGAATTACCGCAATTATTTAGTGTTATAAAAGGAGATATGAGTTTAATTGGACCAAGACCTGAAAGACCAGAAATTGAAGATACTTTAAATAATCAAATAAGTAATTATAAAATTCGACATACAATCAAACCTGGTATTAGTGGTTGGGCTCAAGTTAATTATCCTTATGGTGCTTCAATTGAAGATTCAAAAAACAAATTAAGTTATGATCTTTTTTATGTTAAAAACATGTCGATCTTTTTAGATTTGCTTATTTTTATTAAAACTATAAAAACTATTTTGAATTTGAAGAACTCTCTCCCGAATAAATCAAATTAATATGTTCCTGCTGTTTATTATTCTTATTTCTTTAAGTTTATTTTTTAGGAGAGTTTCAGGATTAGAAGATCCATTAATTAGATATACATATTTATTACCTGCNGGCATTACTTTTCTCTTATTACATGACAAATTCCCAAAAAATAGTGATTACTACACAGTATTTTTTAGTTTATTGTTTACTTTAGTAGTCGTTTCTTTCTCAAATCCAAAATATTGTCAACCAAAGTCTATTAAAAAAAGTACTATTTATGTGTTAATGGCGGTATCAATAACAGGTTTAATTTTTACAATATTAGATACATTGATAAATTTAGACTTAAGAAATAGTGTATATATGACAGGTTCCTTTGATTATAGGGGGGACCTTAATAATTCAGCGTTTAGATTTGCAGCTAGCTCATTATTAGAATTATCGATTCCTGCCTATGTAATTACAAGAAACTATGGTTATAAATTTTTTAGTAGGATATTTCTCCTCTGGATAATTATCGATATACTTTTAAGTCTTATAAATCCAAGNAAAGCTTTGGTACTTAATCTTTTATCTATTAGTCTTGATTGGTTATTTTGGTGGAAAGTTCTTTCAAGTAAAGGAGTTTACTTTAAACCTATCATTAATACTAATATGTTAATAGTTAGTAAGAGATTTTTTAAACAACTCATCTCTCTTTCTACCGTCGTTTTGATAATTATAATTTCTACTTTGATTGCTTTAAATTATCTACTGAATTTTGATTTTGCTCAGTCTTATGAGATTTTAAAATTTAGGTTATTTGACGCAAGTTATGATTTAGCATTTAATGTCATTAAAAGTGATGATGTCAATTTAGATTTAACAAATTTTCCTGCTAATGAATTTTCAAACATAATTGAGTTATGGCTTAAACCAATATTTAAGAATTTATTTGAAATTGAATATAAATTTGATACTATTCCGAAATATATAGATTTCCTAAGATCAGGGGGCAGAGGNAATTATGGTGTTTCATCGCCAAATTCAAATTTATTTCTTGAAACAACTATTCTTCATGGGAGAATATTGGGTTTATTCATTATGTCGGGAATTGTTGTTTTTGGAGCCTATATAAGGAGGAAGTACCTGTCTTTGAGAGTTATAGATACAAAATTTATTTGCTTCGTACCAATCATACTCAAGGGACCAGTTTTTTGTTTTCAAGAATCATTAGGATTTTTTACAGGTTATTTTTATTGTTATTTAACAATAGTTATCTTTTTTAGTATTCTAATAAATTTTGTNATCAGAGAAGATTTTATAATGTCAAGTTCTAAATAGAGAATAAATATGAATCATCTTACTTCGATTGTTACTTTGGGTTCTTACTTTTCTAGTGAATTATTTGTAACTATTGAGAAATCGTATAAATTTATCAAATACATATCAAATGAGTGGATATTTGTACTTATTAATAAAGAGGAAATTTCTTTATTTAAGGAATATGTAGAGAGAAATAAATCTATTTTTGAAGGATTAGAAATTAAATATGATTTTTGTTCTGAAGGGATAGCAAAAAGTATGAATAGAGGTATTTCAATTACTAAAAATCACTGGATATTAATGCTTCATTCTGGAGACTATTTAAAAGAAGATTTAAATATTTTTAAAAAAACAAGGGATATATTACAAAAACAAAAATATAATGATATTTTGGTATTTGGCTCAATTTATAAAAATATAAATGGAAATTTAAGGAAATCAAATCACTTTAAAAAAGTTAAGCTTCCTTATGAATTATCTATACCGCACCAATCAACATTTATTTCTAGAAAAGTTTACGAGCAATTGAATTATTCAGAAGAGTTTCTATCATCAATGGATTATGAATTTTTTTTGAGATGCAAATTGAAAGGATTTAGGTTTGATAATATCCCTATATATACTACTATTTATACTTTAGGGGGCACCTCATCTAATTTGTCTGTATCAGTGAAAGAGATGAAATTGGCAATAAGAAAAAATATAAAAAATAAATTGTTTAGATTCTATTTAGCTAATATTAATCTTAATATTATCGTATTCAGAAAATTACTATTTAAGTATCTTTATTTTACAAACTTTTCAAAATTAGGGGCATATTTTGATAAAATAAGATTAACTTAATTTCATTTTATGAATGAATCGTTGAGAAATAATCAAATAGAATATGTAAAGTTAGATTCTGATAATTTTGATTTAAGAATATTAATAAGAAGTTTTTTTCTAAACAAAAAGCTTATTGCAATTATAACTTTTCTATCAATGGCAATATCATTATTTTACGCGTCCACAAAAGAGAAAATTTATAAAGGTAGTTTCCAAATAGTGCTAAAAAATGATAGTAATAGTAGTAATAATTCTTTTTCTAGTGAATTACTTAATAATGCTTTAGGNTCAAGAATTAGTAATTTCGTAAGATCACAAACCGCTCAGGATATTAATACTCAAGTAGAAATTTTAAAAAGCCCTTCAGTTTTGATGCCAATATTTGAATATGTTAAAGCTGAAAAATTAAATGCAAAAAAAAATATATCAAAATATAGATTCGACAAGTGGCTAAAAAAATCTTTAGGTATAGAACTGATAGATGGTACNACTGTTCTCAAAATTGAATATTTTGATAATAATAAAGAATTAATATTTAATTCACTTAATAAAATTTCTACCGCTTATCAACAGTATTCAGACAAAGATCGAATTACAGGATTAGAGAGCGGTATTAAATATATTGAAAATCAAATTGAAATTTATAAACAAAAAAGTCAAAATTCTTTTAGTGAATTCCAGAAATTTGCGACTGAAAATAATATGAATTCATTTTTTATTAGTGAAAACTTTTCTGAAGAAGATATGTCAAGTTATATTGATTCACAAAGTGGCATTCAACAAGATTCCCTACTTAGGAAAAGAATTAATACACTAGAACTTTATATTGCGAGATTAGAAAATATAAAAAATAACACTTTAGATTTTGAATTAGCTAAAAGTATTGCTGAAATTATGTCTGAAAATACTGAGATATTACTAAAAAGAAATGATTTGGTTAGTATCTCTACTGTTTCTGAAAGCCTTTTAAATGCGAAAACTAATCTTACAGAAAATGATCCATCTATAATAGATCTTCAATTACAATTAGATTTCATGAAAGCTGATTTTGTAAAAACCATAATAGCTGAATTAAAATCATTAAAAACTAGGAGTGAGATAGATTTGCAATCAAATTTAAAATCTGATTCTCAATACACAAAATATAAAGAACTAGCTAGAAAAAGTATTAGAGATGATTTTACTCTACAAAACTTAGAACAGCAAAAACAGATACTTTCTCTAGAACAGGCAAAATCATCAAAACCTTGGGAATTAATTACTGAACCCACACTTTTTGACAAGCCAATTGGTCTTGCAAAACGATTAATTTTGTTAAATGGATTATTGATAGGATTGGTTTTATCAGCCCTAACTATTTATCTAAAAGATAGAATAAAAGATTACGTTTATTCATATAAGGAGCTTACTAAAGATATTAATATAGGATTTAAGCTAAATATACAAACTCAAAAACAAGAAAAATTTAAAGAGACTATTAAAATTTTATCTTTAAAATTATCTCAAAAAGAAAAAATAAACAATTTAGGGCTATTCATCGTAGGTGATATTCCTAAAGAGTATATTAATAAAATAGTTGAAAATTTAAATTTAGAGAATCAATTTAAAATCGTTATTGCCAAGGATCTTCTAGAAATACAAAAATTAAATACTAATCTAATTGTATTATCACCTGGAGCTATTACAAGGACTGAATTAAAAAATTTAAAACAAAATATTAATGTTCAAGGGATAAGTTTTCTTGGCGCANTAATTATTGATTTAGAGTCATTATCTTTTTCAGAAAATTATCTTAAAAGAGAGGAATTATTAAACCAATTCCGCGGAAAGTATCAAGATTTATTAAACATCTTCCGCAACTAAAATTATGCAAATTAAAAACAAAATCAGAATACTTATATTAACTTTATTTTTCTTCTCAGGATTCTCTTCAATTGAGCCTTTAAAGTCAAATCTAAATGAAGAACAAGAAATTTCAAAGACAAATTATTTAGAAAGAATTCCTAGAGATGATTATTTATTGGGGCCAGGAGATTTATTAACAATTAGTATTGCTGATGCACTGCCAGAGTTAGTCGGGAGTTATAGAGTTCAAGGAGACGGAACTGTTTTTCTTCCTAAAATAAATAAAGTTTATGTCCAAGGTTTAACTGTCACAGATTTAGATTCTGCATTAAATGAAAAATATAAAAAATTTGTAAAAAGACCTAATGTTTATACTATATTGTCAGAATATAGACCTATAAGAGTTTATATAGAAGGTGAGATACAAAACTCAGGTTTATACACTTTGCCTGGATCAATATATCCCAATAATCAAAAAGCAAAACAAATAATTAAACAAAATGCGGATGAACCTTTTGCAAAAAGAGTTGAATCTACGCGCTTTCAAAATAATCAAGATTTAAACATTAATAATGATCTTTTCTTTAATTCTCGAAATGTAGAATATTTCCCAACTGTCTTCGAAGTAATTAGATTAGCAGGAGGCATCACACCTTTCTCAGATCTATCAAATATAAGAATTGTTAGAAAAAATAGTCCTTTGAATGGAGGAGGTAAAATACAAACCAATCTTAATTTCCTATCCTTAATAAATGATGGTGATAACTCNCAAAATATTAGAATTTATGACGGTGANGTTATATCGATTAGAAAAAGTGAAAGCGAATCTTTAGAACAATTATCAAAAGCTATTAAATCGAATCTAAACCCAAAATATATAAATGTTTTTGTAAGTGGAATGGTTGAATCGCCAGGTTTAATTCAAGTAAGTCGATCATCTACTTTAAATGAAGCAATTGTTTTTGCTGGAGGTAAAAAAATTCTTAGCGGACCTGTTACTTTAATTAGAGTCAACCCAGATGGTTCATTAGATGAAAGGAAAATAAGATTTAGTAAAAGGAATAAAAAAGGTTCGAAAAAGAATCCTTATTTAAGAGAAAGAGATATTATTACTGTTGGAAAAAGTAAATTTAATGTTGCAAGTACTATTATTTCTGAAGTTACGGCGCCTTTTGTTGGGGTATATGCAACTTATAATTTATTTGATTAAGTTTTCTAAAAANNCTGATCAAAAANTTTTTTCAAAAAATGTTTTTAATTTTAATAACTAATTTAGCTTGAGAATTACTATCTTATAATTAAATCATTTCGAAAAATTTTGGAAACAGTATTAATTGTTGGAGCTACTGGACAAGATGGTGCATATTTATCCAAGTTACTTTTAGAGAAAGGTTTTAAAGTAATTGGTACAAGCAGGGATGCATCGGTCTGTGATACATCAAGATTACAAAAATTAAATGTTTTGGATGATATAGAAATAATCTCTTTAGCACCTAATGATTTTAGAAATGTTTTAAAAGTAATTTCAAGTTTTAATCCAGCTAAAATATTTAATCTTTCAGGACAAACAAGTGTAGGACTTTCTTTTGATCAACCAGTAGAGTGTATGGATTCAATAGCAGGCTCAACAATTAATTTTTTAGAGGCTTTGAGATTCTTAAAAGCTGATATAAAATTTTTTAATGCNGGTAGTACAGAGTGTTTCGGTGATACAAATAATAAATCTGCAACAGAAGATTATCCTTTCAAGCCTTGTAGTCCATATGCAGTAGCAAAATCAACTGCATATTGGTTAGTAGCAAATTATAGAATCGCTTATGGAATTTTTTGTTGTACTGGAATCCTATCAAATCATGAATCACCTCTAAGACCTAATAGATTTGTTACCAAGAAAATAGTAAAGCAAGTTTCTGAAATAAAGTCAGGTTTAAGAGATTCGCTCTCTTTGGGTAATGTTAATATTCATAGGGATTGGGGGTGGGCTCCAGAATATGTTAAAGCAATGTATTTAATGCTTGAATCTTCTACTGCAGATGATTATATTATTTCTTCTGGATCATCGAATTCTCTAAAAAAGTTTGTTAATTTAGCTTTTCAATACTTTGACTTAAATCCAGAGAAATTTATTAAAATTGATAATTCTTTTATAAGACCAGCTGATATTACATATTCTGCGATGAATCCCAAAAAGATATTAAAAAATCTTGGTTGGAAAGCAGAAAAAGATTTAGATTATATCGTAAAGTCAATGATTGAAAATAGATTATATTAGTTAACTAAATACTAAATAGTTTCCATTCTTAAGTTAAAGTAAAAAATATCTTGAGTTCTTAAAGTATAAATATGATTAATGGTATTTCTAAAGTAAATGTTATTTTAAGTACTCCCAATAATAGAGGAATCCATAGATATTCAAATTCTCTTTTAGATATCCTNAAAATTAACTATGAATGTAAATNTAAAACNTTTAAANTNTATAATAAAATTTTTNTAAAAAATTTAAGATTTGTTATNCAGATTTTTTGGGAATTATTTATAAATTTTAGTAAAAAAGACAAAAACTTAATTTTTACTTATCCCAGATTACCTCTTAGCTTATTGATGAGGAAAAAAAATAAAAGACGTACTGTTGGGATTGTTGTTTATGATTTTATTCAATGTATATCATTTGAGAATTTTTTCTCTACTTTTTTAATCCTAAAGTCAAATGGCTTAATAGATTTTTTTAAGAAAGTTATTCACACTCTACTATTTAATAAATCATTGGTTAAATCTGATTATTTTATAGTTATTAGTGAAGATACTAAGAAAAAATTACTTAATTGGTTCAATAAAATTGATTTAATTAATCAAGAAAAAATTATAGTTCTACATCCTTTACCAAGTTTTAATGAATTAGTTATTAAGAATTTTATTATTTATTCTAAAAAAATAAACGAAAAAAAAAATATTAAATCAAATCAGTTAAATATTATATGTATTTCCGGAAATGCTCCTTCAAAGAGAAAGGAAATTTTGTTGCCAATTTTTGAAAAATTAGCTTCTAGAAATCCAGATAAAATAATCAATATTTCTATATTTGGAGCTGATTTAAATTTAGAAAATATTCAATTTTCAAATAACTTAAAAATCAATAATTTTCAAACTAATGTTGATGATAATGTTTTAATAGAAACTTATATTAATGCTCATATATATATAAGTACATCTTCTGAAGAAGGCTTTGGTATTCCTTTTCTTGATGCAATATTATTTGGATGCTCCTGTATTTGCTCAGATATAGAAGTCTATAAAGAAATCAAGAAAAAGTATTCAAAATATAATCAAAATATTTATCTCGTGAATAGTAAAGATAATATCATAAATTCCTTTTATAAAAATCTACAACTCCAATTTGATAATTTAGAAACAATAAATTCAAAAAAAAGGTTGCAGAAATATATTATTAACTATAAAAGTATTTTTGAGGAACATTTAAGTGAGATTAAAAAAATTCCTATTGTTTGAATCATATAAATGATAAATAAAACAATTATTTCAATATTACCTAGACCTATTTGGCCTCCATATGCTGGGCAATCTAGGTTGTGTTATTTTAGAAGTTTAGAATTACGGGAAAGAGGATATAAAACAATTCTTGTTGAATTTTACTTTTTTAGAATGACAAGAACAGAAGAAGATTTAGAGAAAATATCAAAGGCTTTTGATGAGGTTTATTCTATAAAAATAAATGCACTAGATTTTTCCCTGATTTTTTGTAAATCAGTTTTTAATCAAATTCTAAGTTTTTTCCCATTACAAACACATTTTTTATCTTCTTATTTTTTAGAGAGAAAATTTATAAATATTTTAAATATTATCGAGAAGAGTAATACAGAAATTTTCATTCATTGTTATTCAATAAGGACATATAAACTATGGAATATAATTTCTAGATCTTCTAAAAGTTTCNCAATTGATTTTGTGGATTCTATGACGCTTAATTTAAAAAATAAATTAAAGTTTGTTACTTCATTTAAAAAACTTTTTTTTCTAAATGAATTTCTAAGAACAAAAAATTTCGAATCAAATCTAATTAAATATAATTACCTGCAATCAATCATACTTGTTTCCAGAAATGATATAAATTTTTTTTCTTTCAAAAGAAATTTAAATAATAATAATTATATTCCAATATTTGAATCTGGTATTGGTGTTCAACCAATAAGAATTAATGCGAAAGAAATTAATGTAAATTATAAGAAAAACTTAGGCAATTTATTATTTTTTGGGACGTTGTCATATGAACCAAATAAAGTAGCTATAGAATTTTTATTGAATAATCTTTTACCTATTTTAAAAGCTAATAAAGTTGAGTTTAAATTGACAATTGCAGGTAGGAATCCTAGCCATAATTTAATAAAAAATATTGAAATTTACAAAGAAGTATATTTAGTACCAAATCCAAAAAATATGAATCAAATCATAGATAATTCTTTTATAAGTTTTGTACCTATTTTTACTGGCAGTGGTCAACAATATAAAGCAGTAGAATCATTATCTAGAGGCACTCCTATTATAATTTCTAGTCAAGCTGCAGATGCATTATCACTTCAAGATGGAGTTAATTGCCTCATCGCAGACAATAGTCAAGATTACTACAAATGTTTATATAAGCTAATGAATTCCCCTTATTTATATGAGGAATTAGCCATGAATGGTTTAAATTATATTGATAAAGAATTTAGTTGGAAATCAAGAGTGGATAATTTAATTAAAAATATTTATAAATTTTAGTTTTAACATTAGTTGAGAAATTTTTATCCGAAACATTATAATAAAAAGATAAAAAAATAGATATTTTGAATAATATCTAAAATTAATTTCTTCTCAACTTGGATTTAATACCAGTAATACTATCAGGCGGAAGTGGTTCGAGGTTATGGCCTCTTTCAAGAGCTAGTTACCCTAAGCAATATCTAAATTTAGATGATAATAATGATTTTTCACTTCTTCAAAATACATATTTAAGATTAAATGAAATTAATAATCTTGCAGCTCCAATAATAATATGTAACGAAGATCANAGATTTATTGTTGCAGAACAAATGAGAGAAATCAATGTAAGACCTAATTCAATAATTTTNGAGCCTGTGGGGAGAAATACTGCCCCTGCAATAGCATTGGCAGCAATAAAGTCTTTAGAAAAAAACGATGATCCTACTTTGCTTATACTTTCTTCTGACCACAAAATTGCAGATGAAGTAAGTTTTAAAAATGCTATTGAAAATAGTTTAGTTTTTTCTAATAATGGTAGTTTGGTTACATTTGGCATAAAACCTACAGGACCAGAAACTGGNTATGGATATATAGAAACTTNTTGTGAAATTTCTGACCAAATTNCATCNACAAANATAAAAAAATTTATAGAAAAACCTTCTTTTGATAAAGCAAAGACTTTTATCGAAGACAATCACCACCTTTGGAATAGTGGTATTTTCTTGTTTAAAGCATCTACAATTTTAAAAGAATTAAAAAAGTATGAACCAGATTTAATTAAAACTTGCGAGGAATCCATTAAAAAAGGATTGATAGATCTAGATTTTTTTAGAGTTGATAAAGAAACTTTTGAGAATTGCCCAAGTATTGCAATAGATGTAGCAGTTATGGAAAAAACAGATCTAGGTTTTGTTTCCCCTTTAGATGTTGGATGGAGTGATATTGGGAGTTGGCAATCTTTATGGTCTGTTTCNGATAAAGATAAACACGGAAATTTAATATCTGGNAATATTATTGTTGATAATGTGAANAATTCTTATTTAAGAAGTGAAGGTAGATTAATTGTCGGTATTGGTTTAGAAAATTTAGTAGTCGTAGAAACTATGGATGCTTTATTAGTAGCAGATCTGAATAAATCTCAAAGTATCAAACAGATAGTTGCCCAATTGCATTCTAATGGTCAACCTGAGGGATCTATTCATAAAACTGTATTTAGACCATGGGGAAGTTATTTATCTTTAGCTGAGGGTAGTCATTGGCAAGTAAAAAAAATAACAGTTAATCCCAAATGTTCTCTATCACTTCAGCTGCATAAACATAGGACAGAACATTGGATAGTTGTAAGTGGAACTGCTCAAGTTGAAATTGATGGCAAAGTCAGCTCTCTTAGTAAAAATCAAAGTACTTATATCCCATTAGAATCTAAGCATAGACTTTCCAATAAAGGAAAAGAAATATTAGTATTAATAGAGGTTCAAAGCGGAAGTTATTTAGG